>LULV01000008.1_pt1 | contig 49942 bp, 59 predicted proteins | sample 728081 | NCBI WGS metagenome assembly LULV01 (sample SAMN03860280, study PRJNA289734) | marine metagenome | biome: seawater column; feature: ocean; material: water; isolation source: Red Sea water column Station 108 - depth 25m | place: Saudi Arabia: Red Sea | collected 2011-10-15 | depth 25 m | reverse complement strand
TTTCAACACCAATCATTGGTCCGTAACCTCTTACATCTCCAATAAAATCAAAATCATTCATTAGGCTTGATAAAACTGTATTCATAATTTTTGCTTGTTTGTTAGCATTTTTTAAAATATCTTCATTATCAAATGCATCTAATACACCTAATGCTGCAGCACAAGACACAGGGGAGGCTCCAAATGTACTTCCTATACCTGCCTCATGAATAGAATCCATTATCTCTGATTTACCTAATACTGCAGCTAGAGGAAATCCGCCAGCAATTCCTTTTGCTAATGTAACAATGTCTGGCTTTACCCCTACAGTCTCTGCACCAAACATATTTCCAGTACGTCCATAGCCTGTCTGAACTTCATCAAAAATTAATAAGATATTATTTTTATCGCAAATATCTCTTAGTTGTGATAAAAAATTACTTGAGGCTGGAATATACCCACCCTCCCCAAGTTCAACTTCAATCACAATTGCTGCTGTGTCATTAGGATCAAGTTGATTGTTGAGAACATCTTTGACACTCATCAATGCATCTTCATCTGAAATATCTCTATAACTATATGGATAAACAGCATGCTTTACAAATTCTGGAAATGGTCCAAAGCCTTCTTTATAAGGTTTGTCCTTTCCCGTTAATCCCATTGCTAGGTATGTTCTTCCATGGAATCCACCTTTGAAAGATAAAATTGATTTTTTGTTTGTATAATATCTTGCAATCTTAACTGCATTTTCCACAGCCTCGGCACCACTATTGACCATAAAAGTTTTAGTTTCAGAATCTATGGGATACCTATTATTTAGTTCTTCGGATAGTTTTACTGCGTTTTCATGTGGTGCAAAAGCAAAACAAGAGTGTGAAAAATTATCAAGTTGAATTTTGACTTTATCAACAACTCTAGGATGGAGATGGCCAGTGTTTAGAACAGCATATCCTCCAACATAATCTAAAAATCGATTACCTTCAGAATCCCAAATTTCAGCATTTTTACCCTTAACAATAAAATTTTCTAAGGAGCTGTACCAGGCACTTGGAACATTAGATTGTATTTGATCATTCTGTATGTATACCATTACTAATTCACTGTAACTGAATAATTATTAATACTCAATTTTGTAACTACTAAAATAAAAATATGGAATTTTATTTTCTAGAATTACCTTCTTATATAAGTCTTGTTATTTGTGGCTTTGTTGGGTTAGTATTTTTAATAATTCATTTTTCTAAATTTGAACTTTCTTTTAATATTTCAAACAAATTAATCTTGCTTTCCTGTTCATCTGTACTCTTGCAAGTTTTAGTGGTTGTTTACTATACACAAAACAATGAAATAGGCTCGTTCAGCTTATTTTATAATATTGTTAATCTTTTCATTTTGACATTTCTTTACATTTACAGAAACGAAATGAAAGTGAAATATCATCTTTATTGGTCATTTGCATTACTCTTTTTGATGGGTATGGAAATCAGATCAATACAGACAATTGGGCTTGGACTTAACTAATGGCATATAAAATATTGAAAGATGACTTAACATTTGCAAATGTAAATTCAGATAATCCAAAAGTGTGTTTTTTACATGGATGGGGTACAAGCGGTAAAGATTTTAACAAGATTGAGTCACATTTTGAGTTTATAACTATCGATATACCAGGATTTGGTAAGTCTGTACCATTTACAAAAAGTTTTTCACCAAAAAGCTATGCAGAGTACCTTTTTAAATTAATACCAGAATCAGTTGATGTTATTGTTGGTCATTCTTTTGGAGGAAGAATAGCAGCCCACCTCTCACAAATGCAAAATTACAGAAAAATAGTGATTATTGCATCACCACTTATCAGAAAAATTAAACCGAACAATGGTTTTTCAGTTTTTAAATTATATAAGTTTATGAATAAATTAAATATTATTAGTGACCGCAGGCTTGATGAATTAAAAAATAAATATGGTTCTGAAGATTACAGAAATGCTAATAAAGTTTTAAAAGATACATTAGTTATGGCAGTAAATGATGATTTATCAGAGATACTTCCACAAATCTCTTCAAAAGTTGAACTTATCTATGGACAAGAAGATTTGGTTGTGCCTGTAAAAGTTGGTATTGACTCAAGCAGAATAATCCCTGATTCTCAATTAACGATAATTCCTGACGAAGGTCACAATATGCTTAGAAGTAGCGCAGAAAAAATTATAGAAATTATAAAAAGATGAATTTAGTTTACATATTAGTTTTAGTTTTTCTTACTTTAAGCTCATGCTTGAACTCAATAAGATGGGGTAGAGTTGCTCAAAGAGAGCACTATATTCCAGGATATGTCACAAAATTTTATTTTAGATGGGTTAGATTAGTCCCTTTTAATAATCTTTATTTTTTTCTTGCTATCATCCTGGCTTTAATAAGTTTATGGTCACCTTACCCAGCATTACTATTATCAGTATTGACCCTAGTGACACCAATTGGATTAGATTTTAAGCACAGAACTAGCAAAGTAAACATTACCGAAAGACTTAAAAGATTAAATATAATTTATTGTATTCTTGTAGTTCTAATTTCTATTGTGTCATTATCTATGGACCTTGGTTATTTTCTTGCATTAGTTGTTAATTTATTTTCTTTTTATATATATGACCAAGCTCTGAGATTTACAAAGAACTATGAAAAAAATACATCTGAAAAATTTATTGTTGATGCAGAACAAAAAATAAAAAATTTTGAAGGCCCAATAATTGCTATTACTGGGTCTTACTCAAAAACTACAACTAAAAATATATTAGCTCAGATCCTTTCTCAAAAAAATAAAACATTTTCAACACCAGAAAGTTTTAATAATCGACTTGGTATAGCAAAGGCAATCAATGAGAATTTAAAAAATAATGATGAAATTTCAATCATTGAAATGGGCACATATGGTTTTGGAGAAATCAGAGAAATGTGTTCATGGGTCAGACCTCACATTTCAGTTATAACAGGCATAGCACCTGTTCATCTTGAAAGAATGAAAACTTTAGAGAACATACTCGATGCAAAGTCTGAGATAGTTGATTTGACTGGTTCTGTAGTTATCAATGGTGATGATTCACTTTTATTAAATCAAGCAAGGTTATGGACAGCTCAAAAGATGGTTATAGATTGTTCAACGACTTCTGAGAGAGCAGCTGTTTTTGTGGATTACAAAAATAATGTACATAGCGTTTATATTGGAGGAGAATTTATTGGAAATGTTGAAGGTCCTAAAATCCTTCAGTTGTCTATTTCTTTGTCGGTTGGAGTTATGGTTGCACTTGAGCTTGATGTTAAGTCTTATCTCGATAATCTTGGTGAGTTAGAAAAAACCGATCATCGTCAAACTATTCTTCAAGGAAGTATGGGACAAACAATTATCGATAATTCTTTTAATTCGAATCCTATCTCCTGTATCTCTTCACTTGAAACTTTAGAGGATCTTAGTACGGAAGGTAAAAAGTATCTTATAACTCCTGGAATGGTCGAGCTAGGTTCTGAACAGTTTAGTTATAATTATGAATTTGCACATTTTGCAAGTGAAATTATTGACGAAGCTCTTATTGTAGGTTTTACTAATAAAGGACCTTTAATGCTTGCATTTGAAGAAAATAATATTCCAGTAAAATATTTTAAAAATAGAGATTTAGCTGTTTCTTATCTAAACTCTGTTGTGAATGAAAATGATATTGTATTATTTGAAAACGATTTACCAGATCATCATCCCTAAAATATGACAGAATCAATTGCCGTAATATTTGGTGGCCCATCTGACGAGCATGATATATCTATATTGACCGGACTACAGTCCTCCAGGATTTTATCTAATAAGTATGATGTTAAAAATATTTATTGGTCAAAAGACAATAAATGGTATTTGGTTAATAATGCCTTAGAATCAATAGATTTTGTTGATAATGACGATATTTTTAAGAAAGAATTAACGATAAAATATGATTCAGAGCCAGGATTTTATTTAAAAAAGAAAAAAATTTCATTTGAAGTAGCAGTTAATGCTTGTCATGGAGGGCCAGGGGAAGATGGAACACTTCAAAGTTTGTTAAGTTTACTAAATATTAACTATACAGGTCCCTCATTGACTACTTCACAGATAGGTATGGATAAGTACGTTTTCTTTACATTAATGAAAGAAATTGGAATACCTGTTTTAGATAAACACTTAGTTAGCAAAAATACTAAACCTAATTTTTCTGGACCTTATATTTTAAAACCTAGATTTGGAGGATCCTCTATCGGAGTAGAGGTTGTTGAAGACTACGAAACAGCTTTAAAACTCTCTAGAAATTCAAAAATTTACAGTCAAGGAGCAACAGTAGAAAAATTCCTTGAAAACTCTAACGATCTTCTTATTGGAATCAGGACATACCCAAACTTAGATTTCTCAGAAATTGAAAAACCAATTAGGACAAGTAGTTTTGAATTGTTTTCATACAACGATAAATATCTTGATAATGGAGGATTAGAAGGATCAAAAAGAGAATTACCTGCAACTATTAGTACAGAAATTGAATCGCAAATTAAAAAAATACTTACATTGTTCGTTGAACAAATTGAAATAAGAGGAATATCAAGAGTAGATTTTTTACTTCACAATGAAAATTTATATTTAAATGAAGTTAATACAATTCCTGGAAGCCATGCATTATATCTTTGGCAAAATATTGGTAAAAGTAAGTTCGAACTTTTAAATGACATGATAGAAGAGGCTAAAAATAGTGTTACACATTGGAGCACAGAGGGATCAGACGGAATAGCTTTAAAAAGCGCTAAAGACATACAAAGCAAATTAGGTTAAAAATTTATGAATGGTATTTATTGGGACTGTGATGGCACTTTAATGGATACCGAAACATCATATGGTTTAGCGTGGAAAGAACATCTAAGTGAATTTGGACTTGAGATATCTGAAGAGGAAACTAGACAATGGGTGGGTATTGACGATAGATTAGTTCACAGCTTTTATGCAAAAAATGTTGATCTAGAAAATTTTGAGAAAACTATGGCATCTCTTGGCAAAATTATAGAAGAGACATTGAACGAAAAACTACTGTTTAAAGATGCAAAAATATTACTCGAGGAGACAAACAACAGGGGATGGACGTCAGCATGTGTCTCTGCAAGCCCTTATGAGTTATTAAAAAATAAATTAATAAAAGCAAATATTTTTGATTATTTCTCATATGTTATTGGTGGTGATCAAGTTGAAAGAAATAAACCATATCCAGATATTTACAATAAAGCGATCAGTGAACTTCAAACTACTAAGAATATAGTTATTGAAGACAGTCCTCCTGGAATATCATCTGGGAAGGCATCCGGCTCTTTTGTAGTTGCAATTGATAGAGGTATATTTTCAAAAGATGAATTAAATAAAGCTGACTTAATTGTTGATAATTTATCTATAGATATCATAGAAACAGTTTTTAATAGCCTTTAAACATTGATGAAATTCAAAATAAATTACAAAACTGACTTAGGCGCAAAAATAGACTAAGACAAATTTAAAATTAATACAGGTATTTTTCGTTTTGTTCTTTGTTGGTAATTGGAATATCCACCTTTATTCATGTAATCCATTTTTGACCACCAGTCTTCACGTTCTTCATCAAATACTTCTTTTGCGACTGCAGTGTATTTCTTTCTTCCAATTTGAATTTCACATTTAGGGTTAGCTTTTAAATTATGATACCAGCCCGGATTAGTAGGACTTCCGCCTTTAGATGCTACTAAACAAATCTCATTACCTTCTTTCATGAAAACAAGTACATTTTTTCTTAACAAATTAGTCTTAGCACCAGTTGAGAAAAGAATTAAACACGGTCTTCCCTGTAGAAATTTTCCTATTCTGCCATTTGAATAGATATAAATATAATTGTGAAAAAACAAGAATGTGAAAATTAAATATCTTCTCATATATTTAACTTTATCTTTTTTCTCCATGAACTGAAACTTGTAGGGTAAAAATTAATGGGATCCGCAAGTCGTAATGCCGGGAATTCTACAGATGGAATATTTCTTTCTGTAATTTTTTTGTATTTTGGTACTGGTGCAAATGTTGATGCAAAATTTTTATTTTGCAAATAATCATCTGGATTGGTTAAATGTACTTGCAGCTCCCTTTTGTTATTAATTTCCTTAAGGCAATCAAGTAAAAAATTAATTCTCTTTGTTGATAATTGCAATTTACTTAACAGCTCTATATCAAATATAAAAATTACTGGTAGTTCATGATAATGAATCATTGCTGGATCATTGTCTCCGATAGATTCACCTGTAATCCATACAAAGGATGGTTTAGTAGTGTTATTTTCTCTTATGTTTTTTGGACCGAAAACTTTTTCTTCATCTACTTTAAAATCATTACTTAATTTTTTAGAAATATTTGTTTGTGGCCATTCTTGAATAGGGCAGTCATATTTTAATTCACAATTATTACATAACTGTGGTGCCCTTTTTTCAACTTGGAATTTGGAAAATCCATATGGCTTTCCTGTTTGTGATCCCATGACCCAATGCCATCCTAACCTGTTTGCAAAGCGAGACCCATCTAATAAATGTTGAAACATATAGTCCTCGTATTGATTCCAGTCGTTACCCACCCTTAAAGAATTATGAGATGCATACCACATTCTTGTTTGGTTAACCATATAACCCGTTTTTTCCAGTTCTTCTTCGATAGTAGATACACAATTCATATTTTTATAAATATTTGCATTCGATTGAGGTTTTTCTATTTTGTAATTTAGATATTTTCTCGATTTTTTACCAATTATTGCATATAAATGTCTTGAAAACTCTTGCCAGAGCAACTCATCTTGGAATTTAGTTCTATCTTTGTATTCAAATTTTTCAACTGCTTTCCATACATCAGAAAGACTAAGTAAACCATGTCGTATATAGGGGGATAAATAAGATGAACCTCTATCTGCATTTGACTGCCCACCAGACAAAAATGGATAAGTGAAATCATCACAACAAAGGCCACTAAAATGTTTTTGTATTATTTCTTTATTATCAAGTTGTAAATCTATTAAAGACATTAAATGCAATTAGTATTTATCTTGTCCGATTCGTATATTCACAACAGTTAAAACTTCTTCTCTATTTTCTATATCGAAATTTACTCTTTGTCCCTGCCTTAGAGTTCTAAAAATAGATCCCTTTAAGGATCCGGGTGCAAGAAAGACTTCTGATTTGTCTGTGTCTAGTAAGATAATTCCATTACCTGTATTTGGGTCATAGGATTTTACAACACCCTGAGCCATTAGACTTTTTCGCCTCTACTTCTTATTTCTTTAACAACAGATTCAATTCCGCGCTTGTCTATTACTTTATTGCCTTTTGTACTAACTTTAAGCTTTACCCACCGGTTTTCACTTTCAAGCCAGTATTTTTTAGTTTGAATATTTGGTTTGAACCATCGATTGTTTCTTTTATGAGAAAAAGATACATGTTTACCTGATCTTGGCTCTCTTCCAGTTACTTGACATCTATTTGACATAATATTTTCCTCTAAATTACATTTATAACTATAACTAATTTATTAATTTGTAGGTACTTTCATTTTAAAACTTTTTAGGTAATGTTTGATTGTGGTTGAAAGAAGTTTAAGTTACTTAGATAATATAAAGTTAGATTCTTTAAAAGGATTTGGTGAGAAAAGATATTCAAATCTTAAAAAGAGTAATTTATCATCCATTACCGATTTAATTAGATTTTATCCAAGAAAACACATTGATAGATCAAAAATAAAAACAATAAATCAAATTGATCAATCAGATATTGATAAAGAAGTAACAATGATTGGTACGATCAGTAATGTTTCAGTATTTACAACTAAATCAAGATTAAGGATAACGACGCTTTCAATAAAAGACAGTACAGGCTTGGTAAAAGCAAAGTGGTTTGGACCTCAATATATAGAATCCAGATTTAAAGAGGGTGAAGATGTTGCTCTTTCTGGAAAGCCTGAAATTAAAAAAACTGGATCAATAGAATTTAAAAATCCCACAATTGAAAAATTTGCTGATATAGATGAACTGAGCGAGACGGGATCTTTAATTCCTATATATCCAAAAGTTGATGGTGTATCTAGTGGTGTAATAAGAAAAGCAATAAAAGACGCATTGTCAATCATTGATACACCTAAAGAAGAGTTTGAACCTGGAATTGAAGACATGCTTACTAGTGAGGTTGTAGATAAAAATTCAATTTTTTCTAGAACTGAAAGTTTTAAATCAATTCATTTCCCTAAAACCATTGAAGAATTCCAAAAAGCAAGAGAAAGGCTTGCTCTTGATGAATTTATATATTTACGTTCTATATTTGAAAATTTAAAATCTGAATTTAAAAATAAAAACAAAGGGCCAAAATATATTTTTGAAAATTCATTAATAGACACTTTTGTTGCAGACTTACCATTTCAACTTACAGAATCTCAAACAAAAGCCTATAAAGAGATTCTAGAAGATTTAAAAAATGATTATCCCATGAAAAGACTTCTTCAAGGCGATGTTGGCTCAGGAAAGACAGTTGTGGCTGCAATTTCTATATATGCTGTAATAAATTCCGGTTACCAAGTGGCACTAATGGCTCCAACTGAAGTATTGGCTGAACAACATTTAAATTCATTAAATGCATTTTTAAAAAATTCAGATGTAGAGATTAATTTTCTTACTTCCTCTGTCAAAGATAGAAGCGAAGTAATGAATAATATATCTGATGGTAAGCCTGGCTTATATATAGGTACTCATGCCTTAATTCAAGACAAAGTATTTTTTAGTAATTTAGGACTTGTAATTATTGACGAGCAACAGAGATTTGGTGTTGACCAAAGAAAAAAATTAATTTCAGATTCAGAAATAACTCCCGACCAACTTGTCATGACTGCAACTCCAATACCAAGAACCACTGCTTTATCTATATATGGTGACTTAGAGATATCCTCAATTAATGAATTACCTCCAGGCAGAAAGCCAATTATTTCACATTTATATAGTGGTTTAAAAAAAGACAATGAGAAAGTTTTTGAAAAGTGTTCTAAACATTTAGATGCTGATTCGCAAATATTTGTAGTCTGTCCCTACATAGAAGAGAGTGAGTCTTCTGATATACAGGCAGCAGAAAAAGTTTTTTTGGAATATTCTAAAAAGTTTAATGAATATAAGGTCGTTCTTTTACATGGAAAGATGTCTTATGAGGAAAAAGAAAATATAATGCGATCAATGCAGGAGGGCTCTATAGACATACTTGTCTCTACTGTAGTTATAGAGGTTGGTATAGACATTCCTAATGCCTCTCTAATGATTATTGAAAGCGCAGAAAGATTTGGTCTTAATCAACTGCACCAGCTCAGAGGAAGAGTAGGTAGAGGAGAAAAACAATCAGAGTGTATTTTTCACATTACGAATAAAAAATCTCTCAGCACTATCAGTGAAGAAGGTGTGAAAAGATTAGAGGCTATATCAACAATGAGTGATGGATTTAAATTATCAGAGATAGATTTAGAAATTCGCGGTGAAGGAAAGGTAACTGGTAAAAACCAATCAGGTAGGTCTGATTTAAAAATTGCTGATTTACGTTTTGATTATGGTTTACTTATTCAATCCAAAGAAATTTATGATGATATCAATAGTTTAAATTCTTCGAATAAAGTATTTGAAGAAGCAAAATTATTATTTCCGAATTATTTTCAAGCAGATGGTACTACATGAGAGTTTTGGCAGGTATTTACAAGTCTAAAAAGATTGAAACAATTAACAACACAGATACAAGACCAATGATGAGTAGAGTTAGGGAAGCAATTTTTAACTCAATTCAGTTCATGGTTGAAGACAAAGATGTTCTTGATTTATATTCTGGTTCTGGAAGTTTAGGCATTGAAGCATTAAGTAGAAAAGCAAATTATGTTACATTTGTTGAGCTCTCTAAAGAATGCATTTTAATACTTAAGAAAAACGTTGAAAATATGTCAAGTAATCTAAGTGTTGTTAATTCTCCTGTTATTTCTTTTATTCAAAACTCTATTAACAAATATGATCTAATTTTTTATGATCCTCCTTTTGAACTTGATACAAATCAAGTTGATCAAGAAGTTTTAATCATAGAGAATATTTTAAATGATAGTGGGCTTTTAATTATTCATAGACATAAAGCTTCTGAGGATGTAAAGTTTTCAAAAAATTATGAATTACACAGGGAAAAAAACTATGGGCAAAGTAAAATTCTTATATTGAGGAGAATATGAAAATTTTAATTCCTGGTTCATTTGACCCACCTACTAATGGACATATTGATGTTATAAATAGATGTTCTGAAATATTTAGTGAGATTATTGTTGGAGTTGTTGTTAATCCCTCAAAGGAATCTTTATTTACACCAGAGGAAAGATCAGAAATGCTTGAAAAAATTTGTAATGAAAAAACGAATGTCAAAGTAAAAAGTTTTGAGGGTTTATTAGTTGATTTTGCCACATCAGAGTCGGTTGATGCTATTGTCAAAGGATTAAGAGCTATGACAGATTTTGACTATGAATTTCAAATGGCACAAGCTAACTCGACTTTAAAAGGATTTGAAACAATATTCATACCTTCTTCTCCTGAATATGGATACCTATCAAGTTCCATGGTGAAAGAAATTCATTCATACGGTGGGGACATTAAATCTTTGGTTCCAGATTATGTTTTAGAGAGAATGAACAATGCCTGAAGCAGAAATTAATTTTGAAGATATTGCAAAAGGAAATGTCAGAATTGACATAGTTGATAAATTAGAAAACCTAAGGGCAAGTCTCGAATCGAATTCCCTTACTGGAAGAGTCAATAAAAAGGAAATTATAAACAATATAGATGAAATAATTGACACAATTCCTGTAGAACTTCGAACTGCAAGATGGATTGTAAGAGAACAGGAATCGTTTATTACCAAGGCTAAAGATGATTCAAAAGAGATTGTTGAAGAAGCTAGGCGTGAATCTGAAAAACTTATTCAAGAATCATATGTTTTACAAGAAGCAGTTATTGAAGCCAATGCAATAATTAAGCAAACTGAACTTGAAGCTCAATCTTATAGAGCAAATATTGAAGATTCAGTAGATCGTAAAATGGAAGAAATTCAAAGCAAAATTAATCAGTTAAAAGATTTTTTAGATCAAGAGAGAACGAAACTTAGACAACCGCGCGATATAGAAAAACCATAAAATGAAATTAAATACCAAGATTAAGTCAATTGACCTAATCTCTTCAAAAGATAAAATACAATTCGACAATGAAGGCACATTTCCAATAAACTTTGGTAATAATTTTATTGATGAAAATGAACAAATTAAATTCCAATCAGAAATTGAATTAATTGAAGATAGGCTTTCTTTTTCAATTGATGTTAATTTCAGATATCAAAGCAATTGCGGGAGATGTTTAACGGCTTCAAATAATGAAGATAGAAGTTCCTTTTCAACAACTTTGAATATAAAAGAAGATAACGACTATGAAATAAATTATGATGATGAATATTTTGACTTATCACCTTTTATTTCTGAAATAATTATCGAAAAAATGGACATAAATTTTGTATGTTCACAAAAATGTAAGGGGCTTTGCTCATTTTGTGGTATAAACAAAAATAATTTAAGCTGTAATCACAATGAAAAAAATTCAAAAGAAAGTCCATTTTCTTCTCTAAGTCAGCTAGATTTGTAGTTTGAAAGGAATATAACCATGGCAGTGCCAAAGAAAAAAATGTCTAAATCTAGAACTAGACGTAGAAAAGCTACTCATAAAGTTTCAAAACCGCATTTTGTAGTTGACCCAGAGACTGGTGTTGCAAAACAGTCACATAGGGTTAATCCTACAGATGGAACTTATAACGGTCGACAAGTCAAAGAACCTGAAGTAAGCTAAAAAAATTATGAATACTATTGCCGTAGATGCAATGGGTGGTGATTCAGCACCTGTAGAAATTGTTAAAGGTGCGATTAAAGCAAAGGAAAATGGCGTCAATGTCGTACTGTGTGGTGACGAAAATTTAATCAAACCTTATCTAGGATCAACAGAAATACCTGTCTACCATTTTCCTCAGGTAATTTCAATGGACGAGGATCCACTTAGAGCTGTACGGTCTAAAAAAGAAGCATCTATAAATGGATGTATGCAATTATTAAAAGAAAAAAAGGTTGAGGCAGTATTTTCTGCGGGATCTACTGGAGCAACCCTAATAAGTGCAATTACAATTTTGGGAAAGCAAAGAGGTGTAATTAGACCTGCAATTGCTTCAGTCTTGCCAACTATTGAAAGAAGTGTGATATTACTTGACTCAGGTGCAAGTTTAGATGTTAAACCTAAAGTCCTTTATCAATTTGCAGTCATGGGATCAAAGCTTGCTGAAGCTCTTTTTGACATTGAATCTCCGAAAATAGGACTTTTAAATAACGGCGAAGAAGAGTCTAAGGGTAGAGAACTTGAAAAATCTGCCTTTAAACTTTTAAATTCAAGTTCTTTAAATTTTGTTGGAAATGTAGAAGGTAGAGATTTTGCAACTAATAAAGTTGATGTATTTGTTACTGATGGATTTACAGGTAATGTAGTATTAAAAACTTTAGAAGGAACTGCAAAACTTCAGCAAAACCTAATATCTGCTTCTCTAAAACAAAATCTATTCAAACCTTTTTTACCATCTGTCAAGAAAGCTTTAAAACCTGTTAAGGATCAATTAAACCCTGATAAAACAAATGCTTCTTACTTATTAGGCGTCGATGGATTAGTAACAATTGGCCATGGTTCATCTAAGCAGGAAGCAATTATGAATGGTATTCAATATACAAATGAATCCATCAACAAAGATTTTATTGGTAAGTTTTCTGATGCCATCAAAGAGTTATGAGTAATTTAAAAGATTTAGAAAAGAATATTGGATACAAATTTAAAAATATAACTTTTTTAAAGATTGCTTTAACCCATAAATCATATTTAGATGAGTATCCGGACTTACAATCAAATCAAAGGTATGAATTTTTTGGTGATGCAATACTAGATTTTGATCTAACTGAATATTTATTTGAAAATTATCCAGAATTGGACGAAGGAAGTCTTACCAAAATTAGATCGAGCGCTGTTAATCAGTTTTATCTTGTTGAACTTGGAAAAAAAATAAACATTGGTAAGTATCTTTATTTAGGCTCAGCAGAAGATTCAACTGGAGGAAGAGATAAAGATTCAATTATTGAAGATGCTCTGGAAGCTTTAATTGCTGCTTTATATTTTGATGGTGGTCTAAAAGCTGTAAATGATTTTGTTTCAAAATTTATTTATCCAAGCATAAAGGACTTATCTCAAAATCCTGGACAAAAAGATTACAAAACAAGATTACAAGAATACTTTGCTAAAAAAGGGTTAAAAGTAATCTATCAAGATAGTTCACATGGTCCTGACCATAATAAAAATTTTTCATCTGAAGTTTTATTAAATGATGAAGTAATTGGCGCTGGAGATGGAAAATCTAAAAAAAGTGCTCAACAATCTGCTGCAAAAGATGCTTTAGCAAAGTTAGATGCCTGAATTACCAGAAGTTGAATCTATACGAAGGGTTTTAAAGAATTCTTTAATAAATCAGAAATTACAAAAATATAAAATATTTGATCAACGAATAAATAGATTTAACACTGTCAATCCTAGAAACTTAGGAGTTTTGCTTGAGATATATAGAAAAGGAAAGATTTTACAATTTAACTTTAAAAACAATTCTATTTTTTTTCATTTAGGAATGAGTGGAAGATTAGATCTAAATGGTTTAAAAAATAAACATACACACGGTATATTTTTTTTTGATGAAGACGTTTTGCTTTATGATGATATTCGAAAGTTTGGATATATAAAGATTCTTAAAAATGATCTAGCAAATAAACAATTTTCCATATTAGGTCCAGACGCACTTTCATTGTCAAAACTAGATAAAATCTTTGTAATGAATAAAGCAAAAAAAAGTTCGACGAGTATTAAAAAATTCTTACTAAATCAAAAAAATATAAGCGGACTTGGAAATATTTATGTTAATGAAATTTTATTTCTTGCTGGCATACATCCACATTCATTATCTTTTAAATTACAAGACACAAATTGGAATGATATATTTTCATATACAAAGAAAGTTTTAAAAAAGGCTATTAAAAATAATGGAACAACCTTAAGTGATATGACTTATGTTTTACCACAAGGTGTATATGGTAACAACCAAAATAATTTGTATATTTATGCAAAAGATAAGTGTTTTTCATGTTCAAATAAAATTGATAAGATATTTATAGATTCTAGAGCTACTTATGTGTGTGAAAAATGTCAGAAGATAGTAAATTAACAGTTAATTTATATAGGGATGGTTCTATAGAGTCTTATCATGAAGTAAATCTTTACTCAAACAAAAAACAATATGACGATTATTTTTTTCCTAGGTCTTCAGTCAAACCAATGCAAGTGATCCCTTTATTGCTAGAGGCATCAAATCAAAATATTGAATTTACTTCTGAAGAGATAGCATTGTTTGCAGCATCACATTCTGGTCAAGTTGAGCATTTAGAATTATTAAGAGAAACAGCAAAAAAATTTAAAGTTGATTTAAATAACATAATTTGTGGGCCTCAGCGACCTTTTCATGATGAAACCGCAGATAATTTGCTGATTTTAGGTGAGAAATATACTAAATTGCACAACAATTGTTCTGGCAAGCATTTATCAATGTTGATATTTTCTAAATTATTATCTGTTGATAGCAGTAATTATTATGAGTTAACTCATAAAACCCAAGAAATCACAAAGCAGTACTTTATCGAAATATTTGAAAATGAAGATATTGGATTTGGTATTGATGGATGTGGTCTGCCAGCAATAAATTTAAATGTAACAAATTTTTTAAACTCTATAAAATTTATGCAAAAAACTCGAAGTGCTGAATCTTGGAATAAAGTATTTCAAGCTTATTTAGCTCATCCAGAAATAATAGGTGGCGAAAATAGAACGGATACAAATATAATAATAAATTCAGAACGAAAACTTTTAGCAAAATCAGGTGCAGAAGGAGTATTGTTTGTTACTGATAATAGCGAATCCTTTATATTTAACTGTACAGACGGTAGCAAAAGAGGAGTAGATTTGGCTGCGTCTTATTTTTTATATTCAAATGGCTGGATAAATAAAAAGCCTTTTGAATATCTTGATAATATATACACATCTAACAGGCAAAATACGCGTGCTGTAGAAATAGAAGTAGTTTAAAAAAAATTCAAAAATAAGAAATTTAATCCAATTATTACTAATATATAAGTAACAACAGGGTAATAAATGTATTTAAAATCATTAGATATTAATGGGTTCAAGTCTTTTGCAGAAAAGACAACTATTCAATTATCAGACGAAGTAAATGTTATTGTTGGACCTAATGGTTCTGGAAAGTCAAATGTAGTAGATGCAATATCTTGGGTATTGGGAACCCAAAGCCCCGCCACTCTTAGAACTAACAAGATGGAAGATGTGATATTTGCTGGTACTGAAAAATTATCAGAAAAAGGATTTGCTGAGGTCTATTTAAATTTCGAAGTTGATGAACAAAAATTTAACGGAAATAGTGAAATTTCCATAGGAAGAAAACTGTTTAGAGATGGTACTTCTGAATACTTTATGAATGGCTTAAATTGCAGATTGTTAGATATTCAAGAGTTTTTAAGTGACGTAGGTATAGGTAAACAGCAACATATCATAATTTCACAAGGTCAAATCGCTGAAATATTGAATTCAAAGCCTGAGGATCACAGATTAACAATTGAAGAAGCTTCAGGAATTTTACCTTTAAGGTCGAAAAAAGAAAAAGCGCTTAAGAGAATTGAATCTGGTGATAAAGAAATCAAAAGAGCTAAAGATGTTTTACGTGAGATTAGAAAACAACTCAAGCCTCTACAGGAACAAGCTGAGCAGGCAAGGCTTCATGAAGATGTAACAAATCAATTAAAAGATAGAAATATAAAACTACATACTTTGCTTTATAGAAAATTTCAAAATGAATATGAAGATTTAAAAATTAAAGAAAATGAACTTTCAAATTCAATTGATTCTATTGAGTTAAAAGTTGAAAATTTGAAAAAAGAAAAACTTAGAATAAATAATGAACTTGGCGATGGAGTTTCCATTGGCTCTACATTCAAAGAATATTCTTCAAAAATTAACAATGTTACTGAACAATTAAGATCAATTGCTCAAGTGGCAAATGAAAGAAAAGATAATTTAGAACGTGAAGATTTTAGGAATATAGAGCAAATTAATAAAATTTCAAAAAAAATAGATCAAAATTCAGATCAAATAAATATGCTTTCTAATCAGTTGGTGTCTAAACAATATTCATTAAAGAATCTTCAATCAACTTATGATGATTTAAAAACTCAACTCGAGTCTGTTATTAAGAAGTCTTCTGCATCAAAAGAAGTAAATGAAGCTTTGCTAGAAAATGAAATTAAGTCACTACAAAAGAACATATCTGAAACATCACAAGATTTAGGAGTACTAAATCTTGAGCTTAGTAAGTGGGAGAGCGATGTTAAAAATTCAGAAGACCTTTTACAGAAATTTAATAATGATATTAAAAGCACTGAATTTAATATTTCTTCTAAAGATGAATATGTTACTTTTCATCAAAATATATTGAATAGGGAATTTAACTCATCAAAAGAAAAAATAGATCAAATAACTTCTAAGAATGAATCTATGGAAAGAGAATTAAGTCAAAAAGAAGTATTGCTTTCTGGAATTAATCAAAATGAAGAGTTCAAAATTGATATAAATAATCAGAAGATTGATTTAGAAAAACAGATTGAAAATTTAGAAAATCAAATAACTTCAATTTCTAACCAATTAGTTACTTCTCAAGAAAGAATCAAAAATCTTACGGAACAAAATAATGAATTTCTTAATGAAAAAGAAAAAATTTCATCTACTAAAAATGCCACTTCAAAATCAGATTTAGAAAAGCTTGTTTCTGAAATAAAAGACTTTATTACATTTACAAATAAAACTAGTAATTTATTAGCTCAAAAATCTGAAGAGTTTGATGATAAGTATGGAAATACTAATAAAAAAATTCAGAAAATTGATTCAGAAATTGAACAGTTAAATAAAAATTATTTTGATATAAAAGAGGAAAAAACCGCAGTTGTAATTAAACTATCTGAAAATCAAGTTTCTACATCATCTCATTTTTCTACATTAAAAAATATTTATGGTTTGAATGACGAAAGTCTTTTTAATGTCCAAACTGATGGATTGATTCAACATACTTTAGAAAATGAAATAAAAAATTATGAGACTCAATTAGAAAATATAGGTACAGTAAATTATTTAGCTAAAGAAGATTTTGAAACCTTAAATTCAAGACATGAAGAAATAACAGGAAACATAGAAGACTTAAATTTAGCCAAAAAAGAATTGAATTCACATATTAAAGAAATTGAAAATGAAATATCATTTAGAATTGAGTCTTCATTTAATTCAATTTCAGTACATTTTTCTGAAATATTTGAAACTTTGTTCCCTGGAGGAAAAGGATCTTTGTCATTCACAGATAAAGAAAATATTTTAGAAACTGGAATTGATATTTCGGTACAACCTAAAGGCAAAAAGGTTAAGAAATTAAGTTTATTATCTGGTGGGGAAAGATCTTTAGCTGCAATAGCATTCTTGTTCTCTATATTTAAGTCATTCCCAAGCCCTTTTTATATACTTGATGAAGTTGAAGCTGCACTCGATGATGCTAATTTACATAGAATGATTAACTTATTAAAGCATGTAAAGGGAGATGCTCAATATATTATTGTTACACACCAACAGCAGACTATGCATGCTGGTGATGTTTTATATGGGGTCACTATGGAGCCAGGCTCTGGATCAAGAGTGTTTACAAAAACTAAAGCAGATTTTGAAGAATTGATAAACAAATCATGAACGATCAAGAATTAGCTCAATTAGCAAGAGATACTGCAAAAAAAGCTTATGCACCATATTCAAATTTTAGAGTTGGAGCAGCACTTATTACAGATTCAGGAAATGTATATACAGGTTGCAATATAGAAAATGTATCCTATCCAGCAACTGTTTGTGGAGAGGATGTAGCTGTACTCAAAGCCATTTCAGAGGGTGAAACAAAAATTGATATATTAGCTGTAGCATGTATTGATGCAGATGAAGAAGCAATATTTCCTTGTGGTGTTTCCAGGCAGCGAATGTCAGAGTTTGGTGTTGAGGATGTAATTGTTGTTCACAAAGACAGTTTTGAAAAATATAAATTCGACGATGTGCTCCCGTACAATAATAAAATTCAGTTTAAAGATTAAATATTGTCGTTCAATTTAGGTATAACACTTAGCGTGTCACCGACTATGCCTAAATCTGCTAATTGAAAAATAGGAGCTTCCTCATCCTTATTAATAGCTATCACAAATTTTGAATCTTTCATACCAACTTGATGCTGAGTTGCTCCAGAAATTCCACATGCAATATATACATCTGGCTTTACAGTTTTTCCTGTTTGTCCTACTTGTTGTGAATAGGGCATCCAACCAGCGTCAACTATTGCTCTAGTACCACCAATAGCTGCATTCAATTTTGAAGCTAAAGTTTCAATTAATTCTAAATTTTCTTTGTCGACCATGCCTCTACCAGCTGATATGACAACTTTAGAATCTTCAAGCTGTGGACCAGATTTTTCTTCAATAAATATATCAAAAACTTCTAAATCGCTGCCGTCTAAGTCAATAGTTTCAAAATCGTCATTAAAATTTACCTCAACAGGATCAAATGCTTTTGGTCTTATTAGTAATAGTGCTTGATCTGAATTAATTTTTGTTTTGTATAAACTTTCTCCACCATTTATAGAATTGACGGTAGATACATTTCCTGATGCGACATCAAAATCAATAACATTTGATACTGGACTACTGTTTAAATCTACAGACAAAAATGAAATTAAATCCCTGCACATGTATGTTGAAGATCCAAGAATTAAACTGATTTCCTCATTTTTAATTATTTCAGAAATTTTTGTTGCAGCTTTTGATAAATTTAATGAATTATTTTGCCTTTTGAGATAGGTTTGTTTACAAAGATCAAGACCGATTGATGGATTTTCATCACTACCGACAGTTACAACTTGAACATCTAAATCTAAGGACTTTGCTTTGCCTAATATTTCCAAAGTTCCAGAACTTAGGTTGTCGTTTATAATTTCACCAATTATTAAAGTTTTCATATTACTTTTAATTCTTTCAATTTGTTTACAATTTCTTGATATGCTTCACCTTCATCAATAATTTTCTCACCGGATTTAGAATTTTCGACTGTTTCAATATCTATGAATTCAAGATTCTGAGTTGTGTTAATGGTTAAGTCACTGATTGAAACCTGTTCTATTGGTTTGGACTTAGCTGCCATAATATCTTTAAAGTTTGGGTATCTTGGTTCAACCCCACCTGCAGTTACAGATATAACACATTTTTCAGGCATATTTAATTTTTCAGAGCCTTCTACAGTCTGTCTAGTTAAAGTAACGTTATCATTAATTTCAACTGCTTTTACATATGAAATACATTCTAAGTCAAGATATCTTGAAACTTGCTGTGGAACCGTGCCAGAATAACCATCTGTGGACTCAGTGCCAAATATTACAATGTCTGCCGACAGAGACTTTGCTAATTCACTAAGAACATTTGCAGTCATTAATGAGTTCGCACCCTTTAAGGATTCGTCATCAACAAATACAGCTTTGTCTGCGCCCATTTGAAGTGCTTGTTGAAGACCTTTCTGTGTTCCAGATGGTCCCATTGAAATTATTGTGACTTCTGCATCAAATTTTTCTTTTAACTGGAGAGCAACTTCAATTCCATATCTGTCGGTATCATCTAAGACTTGTTCTTCAGGCCTTTCAATTGTTCCATTACTGTAGGTAACTTCATTTGCTGGATCAGGAATTTGTTTAGCACAAACTGCAATTTTCATATCTATATATTAATTTATGTTTTTAATTATCTGAATTTAATTCAGATAAAAATTCCTTCATAAACCCTTGTAGTTTTTGTTTTGACTTATCAGCAATTTCAACAACTTCTTCATGGTTTAGTGGATCTTTACTTATTCCTGCTGCAAGATTTGTAACGAGAGAAAAAGCACTGATTTCCATACCAGCATGTTTGGCAACTATTGCTTCTGGAACAGTTGACATTCCAACTAAGTCAGCTCCAATATTTTTTGCATATTGAACTTCTGCAGGCGTTTCGTACGATGGTCCCGTGAACCATGCATAGATTCCTGTCTTAAATTCAAAATGATTTTCTGATACCTTTTCGGCAAGTTTTAAGAAATTTCTACTATAAACTTCAGACATATCTGGAAATCTTGGACCAAATGTATCAAGGTTCTTGCCAATTAATGGATTATCTCCGGTTAAATTTATATGGTCTGTGATTGAAATTATATCTCCCGGAACATATTTGTCTGATATACCACCAGCTGCATTTGTTAGTACAAGGTTTTTTACACCAAGCAATGAAAAAGCTCTAATAGGAATTACGAGGTCTTGGATAGGGTATCCTTCATAATAATGTGCTCTTCCTGACAAAATTGCAGTTAATTTATTATTAATGAACACTAAAGATAACTTACCGGCATGTCCTTCAATTGATGGAGTTAAAAAATTAGGAATATCTGAGTAATCTACTTGGCTTAATGGTTCATAGTTATCCTCAAAGCCCCCCATTCCTGAACCTAAAATAATCATCGTATCTATGTTTTTATTATTGGTAAAAGTACTTATAAAGTCTTTAGCTTCGTTTATTTTTTCAATCATATGTTTACAGATTAATAATCTATATTTGATTTAAAAAGCTTTTACCAGGGAATATATTTTCTAAATTAAAAAATTCTGAAATAGTAGAGGCTATATTTGCAAAGCCTTCAACATCGCCAATATAATTTGCTTTACCATTATTTTTATACGCAACAAATGGAACATATTCCCTTGAGTGGTCAGTTTTTCCATCTGTTGGATCTGTACCGTGATCTCCAGTTAAAATAAGCAAGTCATTTTCGTTTAATAATTCAATAACTTTTTCTACACCTTTATCGATTATTTGTAAACCTTTGTAATAACCATCTGGATCTTCTCTGTGACCATACAACATATCTAGGTCTACTAAATTAACAAAAGTAAAATCATTATCTCCGGATTCAACTTCTTTTAACAAATAGTCAATACCATTTTGATCTCCTTCAGTGTGGACATAACTACTAAGAAATTCAGTACCAAACAAATCAGAAATCTTTCCTATTCCGTAAGTTTTTAAATTATTTTTTGATACATAACTTAGTAGTGTTTCTCCAGGTGGATTCATTCCAAAATCTTTCCTATCATAAGTTCGTTCAAAAGCGTTAATAGGACCTCTAAATGGTCTAGCGATGACCCTTCCTATATTGTATTGATTACAGTGCTTTCTAGAGATCTCACAAATTCTATAAAGCTCTTCAAGACTGCATATTTCTTCATGGGCAGCTATTTGAAAAACTGAGTCACCAGATGTGTATAAAATAAGTTCTTTGGTTTGAATGTGTTGTTCACCAAGGTCTTTAATAATTTCAGTACCTGAAGCATGAATATTCCCAATAAATTTATAACCAATTTCATCTTCTATCTTGCTGATAAGTTCATGAGGAAATCCATCTGGAAATGTTTTAAACTCCTGTGTTGTAATTAAACCTGCAATTTCCCAATGCCCCGTGGTTGAGTCGTTTCCTATAGATACTTCAGAAAGCCTAGCAACAGTTGCATTGTGCTCAGTACCTAGTCCTAAAACATTAGTAATCTTCCCAAATCCTAATTTATCAAAAGTGGGTAAATCTACACCTTGAACATGCTTTGCGACATTACCAAGTGTATTTACACCTTCGTCTCCATATTGTTTTGCATCTGGTGCTTCACCAACACCTAAAGAATCTATTACAACAAGAAAACATCTTTTCATTAGGTTGTTCCGAAAAGCCTGTCTCCCATATCACCTAGTCCAGGAACTATGTACCAATTCTCATTAAGTTTTTCATCTATTTTTGCAGTTACTAAGGTAATGTCACTGTGTTCCTTTTTCAATCTTTCAATACCTTCTGGAGCAGAAATAACTGTTAAAGCAATTATGCTTTTAGGATTGTGTTCTTTGACCTTGTCTATTGCAAATGAAAGAGAACCACCAGTAGCAAGCATAGGTTCTAGAATAAAAACATTTTTATTTTCTAAGTTTGGTAAATTCTCGTAATAATACTCAGGAGTAGCTGTCTCTTCATTTCTTTGAACTCCGATGTATCCAAATGAAGTACTAGGTAGTAGGTTCTTGACACCATCAACAAGACCTAAACCTGCTCTTAAAACTGCAATAGCAACATTCTCATTTTCAATTTCTAAACCATCAATACTGGTTAAAGGAGTCTCTATAGGTTTTACTTTTGTTGATATGTTTTTTGTACCTTCAATAAAAAGCAGATATGACAATTTAGAGGAGTATTCTCTGAAATTTTCGAAATCTGTTTCCTTGTCTCGAATTATTGTTAGATAATGATCTTTTAAAGGATGTGAAATTTCAATTACTTGCATCAAAATTAGGTTAGCAAAACATTAAATCTTTTCTAGTTATTTTTATGAAGAAGTTAATCTATTTAATGTACATTTTATGTCTCACTTAATGTAAGATTATGTATTGCAATTTAAATAAAGGAAATTAATGCCTGTAAGAATAAGACTTGCTCAAAGAGGTAAGAAAAAAAATAGAACGTTCCGTGTGATTGTTGCTGACTCTCGTTCACCAAGAGATGGCAAATTTATAGAAGATTTAGGTTATTACGATCCACATCACAACCCATCGATGGTTGAAATTGATGTAGACAAAGCTGTTGCTTGGTTAGATAAAGGAGCACAACCTTCTGAAAGGGCACAAAAAATATTAGAAATTTCAGGTGCATGGGCACAATGGCGTTCGACTAAAGGAGAGGTTGTTTCCATACCACAAGCTCCTGAAGAAAAAATTAAAAGCAGTTCAAAAGCTAATAAAAAACAACAAGAAGAAAATTTAGACGAAGAAAATAACAATGAAACTTCTGAAGAATCTTCTGATAAGGAAGAAGAATAATGGCTTCAGGTACAATTGTTAAAAATGTTGTTGAGTACATCGTTAATCAGATTGTAGAAGATACTAAATCTGTAAAAGTTGATGTTGCAGACTCTGATGATGAAAATGTAACTATAGAGGTTAGAACTTCACCAGATGATATGGGAAGAGTCATTGGTAAAAGAGGAAGAGTCGCAAGAGCAATCAGAACTGTTGCACAAGCTGCAGCTGATGAAGAAGGCTTACAATCTTCTGTAGAATTTATTGACTAATCAAAACTATTTTATTGTAGGTAAGTTAGGTAAACCACATTCCTTAAAAGGTTTTCAATATATAAATATTGAATATTTTTTTCGCAATTTCGATTTAAAAGAAATTACATTACAAATTGAAGGTGTAAATTTTGTTGTTGAGGAATTTAAAAAACATTTAAAAAATCGAAATTTAATAAAATTCAAATCTTATGACACGATTGAATCAATTAGTAATTTAAGAAATATGGATGTAAAAATTAATAGAGACTTACTTGATACATTTCTTAATGAAAATAAATTACCTTGGCCTGGTTTTTTTATAGGGCAAGAATTAAAAGGCAATAATTACAAGTTGTTAAGTTATGAGGTGTTAAATAATATATATTTTCTCAAAATTAGTGGTATAGAAATGAGTGTCCCTTACAACAGTAATTTTTTTATTTATGAAAACGATAACTTAACTTTGTTGGACAGTAGCTTAACTATTTAGCCATTCAAACAATTTTATGCTTACATTATCTTCAAGCATGTTTTCAGGATGCCATTGCACTCCTATAGCATTCCAACCATTTGTGACCTCTACACCCTCAATAACACCATCAGATGATTTAGCAGTTATTTGTAAGTCATTACCAATTTTGTTTATTGCTTGATGATGAATTGAATTGACTTGTATCTCATTTTCTTGAATTATTTTATATAATTTTGAGTTACTTTCTATATTTACATCATGAACATGTGAACGTGCGTCATCAAATGGTTTATCGTGGTCAATTTGATTAAATCCACTACCTTTGAGATCTTGATAAAGTGTCCCACCTTTATAAACATTTAATAATTGATGTCCTCTACATATAGCAAGAGTTTTTATATTATGTTCTTCTGCAGATTTAAACATTGCCAATTCAGTGCTATCCCTATTATTTGAAATTCTTATTGTTTTTTCGAGTTTTTCTTCTCCATAGATATTTGGGTTAATATCCCCACCACCAGAAATTACTATTGCATCAAATTTTGATACGTCTATCAATTCTAAATTTTCTTGTGGCCCAAAGATAACAGCAGTATTTCCATAGTTGTTACATGCTTTAACAAAATCACTATTAATAACAACGCATGGAATATTACCAGGTGCCATATCTACATTTTTAAGACCAGTGGATATTCCTATTAATTTACCCATAGATAAAAACACACTGTACTTCTACACATACATTTAACGGTAAACTAGCAACACCTACAGCTGATCGTGTCGACTTTTCACTAAAGTACTCTGAAAGTTTATCTGTAAATCCATTGAGGACTTTTGCGTGGTCTCCAAAACCTTCATTAGCATTTACAAAACCAATAACATTTACAGGTTGCAAGTTTTCAATGGACCCATGTTTTTTAATAGTTGCAATAGTAAGTTCAGCACACAACTCTGCGGCTTTATAGGCTTCATCTATTGAAATTTCAGTTGGTACCTTTCCTACATATTTTTTTTGTTCTGTAATAGGTACATGTCCAGATGTGTAAACATAGTTTCCAATTTTTTTATATGTTACATAATTTCCAATTGCTTCCGGAGCGATTGGAAGATTGTTATCCATTATCTAATAGATTTCCAATAAGATCTACAACTCTATTTGAGTAACCCCATTCGTTGTCGTACCAACATACAACTTTGACGTGATTTTCATCTATTAATTGTGTCGAAGATGCATCATAAATACTTGAATGTGGATTATTTAATATATCGGTAGATACAAGAGGAACTTCAGAGTACTCTAAAATACCTTTCAGTTCGTTATCTGCAGCTTCCTTAACAGCTTTATTTACATCATCTATAGAAACAGATTTTTCTAATTCCACTACTAAATCAACTACACTTCCATCTGGCACAGGAACTCTCATTGCCATCCCATCTAATTTACCGTTTAATTCAGGTAAAACCATACCAACTGCTTTAGCTGCGCCTGTTGAAGTAGGAATTATATTTTGGGTAGCACTTCTGCCTCTCCTAAAGTCACTATGTGTTGTTTCAGCTAGTGCTTGATCGTTAGTGTATGCATGTACTGTGGTCATAAGACCAGATTTGATTCCAAAATTATCATCCAGTACTTTAGCTATCGGTGCTAAACAGTTTGTAGTACATGATGCATTAGAGACAATTTTATCATCTGGCTTCAAGTCATTGTCATTTACACCTAAAACTATTGTTGCGTCAATTTCATCTTTGGGTGGTACAGTAAGTAATACTTTTTTAGCACCAGCAGATATGTGTTTATTAAGGGATTCATTATCTCTAAAAATTCCAGTTGATTCAATTACAACATCCACATCTAATTCGCTCCATGGAAGCTCAGCGGGATCTTTTATTGAGGTAAGTTTAATAACTCTATCTCCAACTAAAAGATTGTCTCCATCAACTTGTACATCACTATCCAAAATCCCCATTACAGAATCATGTTTCAAAAGATATGCAAGATTTTCATAATTACCGAGGTCATTAATTGCAACAACATTTATATCAGAATTATTTTCAACAATTATTCTTAATATAGAACGTCCAATTCTTCCAAAACCATTTATTGCTACATTACCCATTTATAACACCTGACCAAGCTTTTTTACTGTATCGACAATTCTAGCTGCATAACCCCAACCATTATCAAACCAAATAATGAGTTTAATTTTTTTATTATTAATACCCATTGTTGCCAACCCGTCCACTAAACCCGAGAGTGTACTTCTTACAACATCAGAAGAAACAATTGGATCATATGTTAACCCGATAATGTTTTTTAAATCAGAATTGGAAGCATCCTCAATTATTTTATTGATATCTTCAATGCTTGTTTCGTTTTTGATATCAATTGTCAAATCAACTGTACTTCCGTCAGGTATTGGTACTGTCATAGAAGATGAAGCTATCTTTCCTTCTATGAATGGAAGAACATTTGATATTACCTCAGAAGACTTTGTAATACTTGGGATAATATTTTCACCAGCCGCTCTGTTAAGTCTAAAACCTTCTCCTGCTACATCTGCTAAACGGTTTGAATTTGAATATCCATGAACAGTCGTGAGAAATGCTCTTTCAACCCCAACTTTACTATCTAAAGCTTTAAGAATAGGTGCAACTGCATTTGCTGTATTGGAACCCAAGGAAAATACACTTGAGTTTAAATCTATAACTTCATCGTTTGCACCTGGCACATATATTTGTATATCTTCAAAATTTTCGGGAGTTGAGGCAACGATAACTTTTTTACAACCTTTGGATAAATGTTTATCAACTTCTTCTTTAGTCTTTGGTCTACCAGTTGCAAGAACTACGATGTCAGTGTTTAGTTCATCCCAATTTGCTTCGTCACCATTTTTCCAAGAATTAAATATGATTTCTTTACCATTAACAACAACACCAGTTTCAGAATCCTCAATTTCTGCATCTAGCTTTCCGTAAATTGAGTCGTACTTTAATAAATAAATTAAGTTAGCTTTATCAGCAGTGTCAGAAATAGATACAATGTTTATATCTGTATCACCTAATGTTTGCCTAAATAGATCTCTACCTATTCTTCCAAAGCCAACTAAAGAAACATTTGCCATTAACCCTCACAAGATTATTGATTAATTGTTGTTACAATCAACTAATAATATACCTTAAAACCGTTATTTATGACAGAATTAACAAAAAAAATTAATGATTCCATCTTTGGAGAAGTTTCAACTGAAGAACTGTTGGCTAATGCTTTTGAGAAGAAAACAAATTACTTTGGCGACAATATTACATATAGTCCTAAAGTATTTATTCCACTAACAACAATGTGTAGAGATAATTGTGGATATTGTACATTTGTAAAATCTCCAAAAGAGGGTGGAACTTATTTAAATCAAGAAGAGGTTCTCTCAATAGCAGAAGCTGGTGATGAAGCTGGTTGTTATGAAGCTTTGTTTACTTTAGGAGATAAGCCAGAGCTCAAATGGGATTTTGCTTTAACCCAACTTAAAGAATTAGGCCATTCCTCAACTCATGATTATTTAATTAGTTCTATGAAGGTTGTAAATGAGAAATTTAATCTTTTCCCTCACGCCAACCCTGGTTTAATGAGCAAACAAGAGATAAAGGAGTTAAAAAAACACTCACCATCTGGTGGGGTTATGATTGAGTCATTTTCAAAAAATATATACGATAAGGGAAAAGCTCATTACAAAACAGATACTAAATATATTGATTTAAGGTTGGATACCCTTAACAATGCATTAGAAGAAAAATATCCAGTCACAACTGGATTACTTCTTGGTTTAACCTCAACAAAAGAAGAAATTGTAAATGATATATCAAATTTAATTGATTATGTAAAAAAGAACTCTGCAATTCAGGAAGTAATATTACAAAATTTCAGAGCAAAGAAAAATACATTAATGAAGAATAATTCTGAAATAACAAATGATTTATTTTTAAGAATCATTGCCACAACTAGAATTTATGCCCCTTCACATATATCTCTTCAAGTTCCACCAAATCTTTCACCAGATATAACAATATTTTTAAAAAGCGGCATTAATGATTTAGGTGGAATATCTCCATTAACTATTGATTGGGTAAATCCAGATCATTTATGGCCAAATATAAATAAATTAAAATTAGATATTTCAAGTACAGGTCAAGTCTTAAAAAAGAGATTACCCATTTATCCCGAATTTATAAAAAAAGAATGGTTAAATAGTAAAATTTTTGAAAAAGTTAATAATATTATTGATACAGATGGATATCCAAAAGAACACAATGAACAATAACATTTCTTTTCTTCGAATCAGACCATGTGATAACGACAACGAAATATATTTAAATTCAAGAAAAAAAGAGGGAACTTCTACATTCTTAATAAAAAGTGATGTATCAGTAAATACAGATAATTTACATAATAAGGAATTTCAAACAGTGTCAAAGGATATCACTATAAATTCAGACGTATGGATGGTTACTGATGAAAACTGGAAGGAGTTTAAATCTCTTCATCCGAAAAGATTGATTTACATTTTTAAAAATAATATTGAAATCGCATTAGAAGTTATCGATAGACTAAAGCCACACACTATTTTAATTTCTACTAATTCAGAACTACAATTCCTTAAATCTATTAACTCAAAAACAAGTTTTATAACATCGACATACGTTGAAACAATTGAGGAAGCAATTGAATTTGCTAATGCAGGAGTTTCAGATTTACTCCTCAGGGACTGGAGTTCCGAACAGATATTAGAACTTCAAAACCTAGAAGGTCTAAATTTCTATGAGCGAACTTTGCTTTCTCCCGTATTTTCTATTGATGAGGCAAGAGAAGAATTTGATAAAGAAAGATTTTTTAGATTCTTAAAAACTAGAAATGTCAGAGGCTTTAGAAGAAAAGAGACAAGTTGGTCTCCTGGTAGTGGGAAAAATATCCCAAATTTAAATAATTTTGTCTTTAACAATAAAAGTCAAATCAACCATTCTGAAATTGACTCATTATTGAAAAGGGTATTAGATGGATATCAAATTAATAATGATGATCTAAGAGTATTGTTTAATACCGCAGGAGAAAAAATAAATGATATTGCAAATGTTGCTAACGAGTTAAATTTTTTAAAAAACGGAAATAATGTTTCCTATGTAAAGAATAGAAATATTAATTATACGAATCAATGCTATTACAAATGTGGTTTCTGTGGATTTTCTAAAGGTCCTAATAGTTTAAATTTAAAAGAAAAACCATACACCATTGACATAGAAGAAGTGGTTGAAAGAACTGTCGAAGCATATGATATGGGTGCATCAGAAGTTTGTTTACAAGGCGGCATTCATCCTGACTATACGGGAGAGTTTTATTTAAAAATGGTAGAAGATATAAAAGCTTCTGTTCCAGAAATGCACATTCACGGTTTCACTCCTTTAGAAATTTGGCAAGGTGCAGAAACTATTGATTTGAGTGTAGAAGAGTACTTAAGTCAGTTAAAAAAAGCTGGACTAAACACACTCCCCGGTACTGCGGCTGAGATATTAGACGATAGAGTTAGAAAATATCTTTGCCCTGATAAAATAACTTCTTCACAATGGGCGTATGTTATGGAAGTAGCTCATAGCTTAGGGATAAAATCTACTGCAACAATTATGTTTGGTCATATTGATGATATAGATTCTTGGGTTAATCATTTTTCATTAATTAAAAATGTTCAAAGCAAAACAAATGGATTTACTGAAGTTGTACCGCTTCCTTTTGTACATATGGGTTCACCTATTTACTTACAAGGCAAAAGTATGCCAGGACCTACTTGGGATGAAGTCGTTCTTATTCATTCATTAGCGCGAATTTACTTTGTAAATTCAATAGACAACATTCAAGCAAGTTGGGTTAAATTAGGTCATGATGGAGCAGGTAAACTTCTTCATGCTGGAGTTAATGATTTAGGAGGTACTCTCATCAATGAAAACATTAGCAGAGCTTCAGGGGCAGATCATGGGCAAGAAACAACTGAAGATCAATTTGTTCAAATAATTGAGTCTGAAAATAAAAATCCTATTTTGAGAAATACTCTGTATACAGAATTCACTGAAACAAAAAATACTTTAGAAAAAAGATGAATTCTTACAATGTAATAACATTATTTCCAAATCTAATTGAAGAATGGAAAAATACCGGGATTATTAATCAAGCATTAAAAAATAATTTAGTAGCTATAAATTCAACAAACCTAAGAGATTTTGGCATAGGAACATATAAACAAGTTGATGATGCTCCCTATGGCGGTGGTCCAGGAATGGTTTTGATGCCAGAACCATTAGACAAAGCTATAACTTCCAGCAAGGCAGATATTAATGTTTTTCTAACCCCATCAGGACAACAGTTAAATGAAAATCTTATAAGTGAATTACTTGAATACAAGTCAATTAATTTAGTATGTGGTAGATATGAAGGTTATGATCAAAGAATTTTAGAAATTCATTCTGATTATGAAATATCAATTGGTCAATCTGTTGTTTCTGGGGGAGAAGTCCCAGCTTTGTATTTATTAGAAGCGTTGATTAGGAAAATCCCAGATGTGCTAGGAAATCCTGAATCATTAAAAAGTGAAACTTTTACAGATAATAAAATTGATTATCCCGTCTACACAAGGCCTGAAATCTTTAAAAATAAGAAAGTACCAGAGGTACTTTTGTCTGGAAATCATCAAAAAATAGATGAATGGAAAAAGAATAATTTAAAAGACATATAAACTTAATTTAATTATATAATTCTCATCTGGAGCAACTATGGACTTAATAAAAAGCATTGAAAACGAATTCTTAAAGGAAGACTTACCTTCCTTTGGTCCTGGAGATACTGTAAAAGTTAACGTAAAAGTATCCGAAGGAAATAGAGAAAGAATTCAGACTTTTGAAGGTGTAATTATTGCTATCAATGGTGTAGGAGTAAATAAAACTATTACAGTTAGAAAACTTTCTTTTGGCGTTGGTGTCGAAAGAATTTTTCCTGTTCATGCACCAATTGTTGACTCTATTGAAGTCATTAGAAAAGGTAAAGTAAGAAGATCTAAACTTTATTATCTAAGAGATCGTGTTGGTAAATCAGCCAAAATAAAGGAAGATCGTAATTAAACTTTTATTATTATAAAGAAGTTAATTAAGTCATCACTAATAATCGTTCTAGCTATTGTTGCAGCTACATTAGTCAGAACTTTTCTTGTACAAATTTATTTCATTCCATCATCTTCTATGGAACCAACCTTACAAGTTAATGACAGAGTTTTAGTAGTAAAGAATACCTTTATAGAAACAGATATAACTACAGGTGATATTGTTGTTTTTTATGGTCCACAAACACAGTTTGATGAAAATTATTATGACCAATTTATAGAGTCTTTACAGATTTGGAAACTAACCAATGATCAGACTTATTTAAATACTGCATTAATTAAAAGAGTTGTTGGTACTGGTGGTGATGAAGTTGTTATTAATCAATCAGGTGAAGTATTTGTAAATAACAACAGATTTGTAGTGCTTAATATTGAAGAAGGTAGATACTTCAAAGACCAAACATATGTTGTCCCTGATGGAGAAATATTTGTTTTAGGAGATAACAGAATAAACAGCCAAGACTCTAGATACATCGGAACAATACCTTACAATAATATTGTTGGGAAAGCTTATTATGTGATTTTCCCATTTGAAAATTTTACAAATATAAATGATTGAAGATAAAGTTTGGTCAGAAGATCCAGCTAAATACATAATAGGAGCAGATGAAGTTGGCAGAGGTTCTTTTGCTGGTCCAATATGTGCTGCAGCGGTAAAGATTAATTATTCACATTTAGAACTATTAACTAATGTAAAAGATTCAAAAAAACTTAGTGCAAAAAAAAGAGAAGAAATATTTTCAATGGTCGAAGAAAATAACATTGAGTATTCATTTAATGAATCATCAAATACTTTTATTGATCAATTTGGAATCAAGAACGCTAATGAAAAAGTTTTAACTGACTCAATCTCAGATATTTACACTGGCAATGAAATAGTATATGTTGATCATTTTAAAATTAACGACTTTAAATCTATCTCTGTGGTTCGAGGAGAAGATAATTGCAGAGCAATAGCTTTAGCAAGTATTATCGCAAAAGTTCTTAGAGATAATTTAATGGTCAAATTTTCAGAAAAATACCCTGAATATTCATTTGAAAAAAATAAAGGTTATGGAACAAAAGATCATAGAGAGGCTATTTCAAAATATGGTTTATCTAATATTCATAGAAAATCTTTTAGCTTAAAGCCCATATAACAACAATTGCCGTAAGTATGAAGGCAAAAATAATATTGATATAGTCAGTTTTATTTGCCTTATAAGGTCTATTTGGATCAAATCCCATAACTACATTCTAAATTAAAATATATTAAACTTGAAATATGGTTCTTGAATCAAAAATTGAAAACGATATTAAGTATCTATATTTTAATGATGAAGCTTCTCTTAATGCTATAAGTTCAGGAGATTGGAAATCATTAAAATCTGAAATTGAATCTTTTGAAAAAAGTGATCAGAAGTATTTAGTAATTAAACATATTAATGGTAATTATTCTGCTGGAGCACAACTGGGTGAAAATATTAACTCCTTAATGGAAGATGTATCAAATGCTGCAGAAACTTTATGGAATTGTAAAAAACCAGTAATCTCGCTTGTTAATGGTATTGCTGCCGGTGCTGGTTCAAATATGATGCTTTTAAGTGATTTTATAATTGCTACACCAGAGACAAGGTTTATTGAAGTTTTTGTTAGGAGAGGCTTAGTTGTTGATTTTGGTGGTTCATGGGTTCTACCACGAATTATTGGAATTCAAAAAGCAAAATCTTTAATGATGACATCAAATGAAATTAATGGTACTGAGTTAAATAATCTTGGTGTTTTACATAAGTTATGTTCTTTGGAAGACATGGATAAAGAATTCGAGTCATTAATAGAAAGTTTAAATAAACAAAGTTTCATATCTATATGCATGATTAAACAACAAATAAGAGAAGGTTTGGACAAAACATTCAGTGAATCGTTAGATTTAGAAACAGAAAACCAAAATAAAAGATTTCTTCATTCAGATGCAGCTGAAGGAATGTCAGCATTTTTAGATAAAAGACCACCAGTTTATAAAAATACATTAGATGAATAAAAAATATGTATAATTATGCATTTATATGCATTTTTATGCAATAATCATTACTTAAGAAAACGGAGGTTTACTAAGTGAAAACTAAGAAATCACTCCTTTTAATTTTTGTTCTCGCATTGGTTGCAGCTGCGTGTGGAGGCGCTGACGCTACACCTTGTGATGAGGTAGAAATTACAACAGGAGAAAACGGATTACCTGATCTAGGTGGATGTGAATTTACATTTGCTGTAGAAAATGCGTATCTTCCATTTAACTATATTGATGCCGCTGACGGTGTAGCAAAAGGTTGGGACTATGATGTCTTTAATCACATGGGTGAGTTGATGAACTTCACACCAGTTTATATACCTGCAGCATGGGATGGAATGATACAAGCAGTTGCTGACGGTCAATTCATGGTCGCAGGTGATGGAATTACTATCACAGCTGAAAGAGATGAAATCATCGATTTTTCAGATGGATATATTAATTTAGCACAAAGAGTACTTGTAGCAGTTGGAAATACTGAAATTACAAGTATCGATGATCTCAAAAATGGAGACTATACAGTAGCAACTCAAAAAGGTACTACAAACTATGAGTTTGCAGTTTCAGAACTTGGAGAAGATAAAGTCCAAGCTTTTGATGATTTTAACTTTGCAATCCAAGCTGTTATTTCTGGTGATGCAGATGCATCAATCATTGATGAAACAGCTGGTTTAGGTTATATGGGAGCTAACAAAGACCAAGTTAAATTGGTTGGTGGTGACTTAACTTCTGAGCAACTCGGTTTCGCATTTCCTAATGGAAGCCCATTAGTTGATGTTGTAAACAAAGGGTTGGCAGCTATGAAGGAAAGTGGAAAACTTGCAGAAATCAATGCTAAGTTCTTCTCACCTGACTTTTCAGTAACTTATGATGATATCGCAGAATGTGATGAAAACATTCCAGAAGAATATCTTCCAGAGGACTGCGAAGTATAAGTAAAAGTTTACTTATATTTAAATTTGTAATAGGCACGGATATCCGTGCCTATTGCTTTACTATGGATATAAATGAAAATAAAAATTCTTCTTAAACCAGATAATTGGTGGATCCTTATCCTAAGTGGAGTAATAGCTTATATGCTATTCATGATCTATTCCGAACCAGAGTACAACAAAGCATTTAATTTTATACTGCCCGGGCTTACAATTACTTTTCTTTCAACATTTATATCATTCATAATTGCTCTATTTCTTGGTTTAGTTTCTGGAATAGGAAGGATTTCCAAGAATAAATTTGCACGAACAATCTCAAGAACATACATCGAATTTATACGTGGAGTGCCCGTTCTTATACTTATTTTTACAATTGCTTTCGTAGTAGTTGTTAGAGCTGCCGAATTTTTCAACATTAATAATGGTAATGTTCCAATGTTGGTTAGAGCAATAATTGCACTTTCAGTATTTTATGGAGCATATATTGCTGAAGTATTTAGAGCTGGAATTGAATCTGTACCTGTAGGTCAAAGAGAGGGTGGTGCATCTTTAGGCTTATCTGAAAGACAAGTAATGAGACATATAGTCTTGCCTCAAGCTTTTCGTAATATGCTGCCTGCACTCGGAAATGATTTTATTTCTATGATGAAAGACTCTTCACTGTTATCGGTTTTAGCAGTAGAAGATCTAACGTATAGAGGCAGGTTATATTCTGGAAGTACATTTAGATTTGCAGAAACTTATCTCGTTCTTACTGTGATGTATTTAATTATTACACTTATCCTTTCTGGATTACAAAGAAGACTTGAGAAAAGACTTGAAGCTAGATAATAAAAGCAATCAAAAGGAAATTTTAAATCAATATTTAAATACACTTGAAAAAATTAATAATTATTCCCCAAACACTATTAAGTCATACAAAAATGACATTACTCAGTATTTGAATGAAGAGAACAAAGTTGGAGAGTTTTCAAATTTTTTAAAAAACTGTTCTAAAAAAAATTATTCAAAATCTACTATCAACAGAAAAATTACGTCTATAAGGTCTTTTTTGTTTTGGAGCGCAGAGAATGATTATCTTGAAAGACACCTAATTAAACCAGTTACAAGTTTAAAAACAGATAAAAAACTTCCTAATGTATTAACGGCAAATTATATAAATGAATTACTGGATTCTTTACCTGTAAGTGACAATAAAGAGATTAGAGACAAAGCCATATTAGAACTAATGTATTCTTCTGGTCTTCGAGTTAGTGAAGTAAGCAATCTTGTTATTAAAGATATTAGACAAAATAAATCTATTAAAGTTTTGGGGAAAGGTAATAAGGAGAGAGTTTTACCAATAACTGAACGTGCATTTAAAAGCATTAACAACTATTTAATAATTGCTAGAGAAATATTTGCTAATGAAAAATCTGGTCAATTTTTATTTTTAGGCATAAGGGGCGGGAAAATAAGTGATAGGGAAATAAGAAGAATTGTAAAACTTAGAGTTGGAACTTTTCCACACAGCTTAAGACACACTTTTGCAACACATCTTTTAGACGGGGGAGCAGATTTACGAATAGTACAGGAGCTTCTTGGTCACAATGATCCAAATACTACTCAAATATATACACATGTATCAAAAAAGCAATTGAAGAAAAAATACAAACAATCTCATCCAAGGGGTTGATTAATACAGCATTAATATTAGAATTTTTAAAGAAAATAGACACCACATTTACAAGTTTCCTTGGTGAACGAAAGTTTGGAAACCGCTTAGGCAAGGAATGTGGGATGAATTAACCAAAGGAGAAATTAGATGTCTACATCAATGAAAGATCTGCTTGAAGCAGGTGTGCATTTTGGCCATCAAACTCAAAGATGGAATCCGAAAATGGACAAATATATTTATGGCGCAAAAAGCGGCATTCACATTCTTGACTTAAGAATTACATATGAAGCTATAGAACAAGCTCAAGACTACGTTCAAAAATTAGTAGCTAACAGCGGAAAAGTTCTTTTTGTTGGAACTAAACCTCAAGCTCAACAAGTTATTGAAGATCAAGCAAATAGAGCAGGAATGCCATACGTAAATTTTCGATGGCTTGGTGGAATGCTTACAAATTTTAAAACAATTATTAAAAGAGTTGTTTACTTGAAAGAATTAGTATCTTTAGAATCTTCAGGTGAGATTAATGCATATACAAAATCTGAAAGACTTAAAATAAAAAGAGAAATTGAAAAATTAAATAAATCAATTGGTGGAATTGTCAATCTAAACAAACTTCCAGATGCTTTATTTGTTGTAGATCTTGCAAATGAAACTACAGCTATTACAGAAGCTCAGAAATTAGGCATACCTGTTATAGGATTAGCTGATTCTAATGTAAACCCAGAAGGGATAGATTTCTTAATTCCAGGAAATGACGATGCAATTAGGTCAATTGAACTTATAGCTTCAGCAATAGCAGATGCTTGCTTAAAAGGTTCAGGTAAAAGAGACCAAGTCGAAAATAAGGAGAGTGAGTAATGACAATCTCAGCTTCAGACGTAAAAAAATTACGTGATATGACAGGTGCAGGAATGATGGATGCTAAAAAGGCTCTTTCAGAAAGCTCTGGTGATTTTGATAAAGCGGTTAAATTTTTAAGAGAAAAAGGATTAGCAGATTCAAAGAAAAGAGCTGATAAGGAAGCTAATCAAGGAACAATTGGTGATTATATACATTACCAACAAGATAGAGCCGTATCAGGAGTGTTAGTTGAACTCGCATGTGAAACTGATTTTGTTGCCAAATCGGAAGAGTTTAAAAATGTTGCAAAACAAATTGCTATGCATATTGCTGCATTAAAACCAGAATTTGTAAATATTGACGAAGTACCTGAGTCAAGAATAGATGAAGAAAAAGATATAATTCAAAAACAATCCGAAAATGAAGGTAAACCTGCAGAAGTGATTGAAAAAATTGTTGAAGGTAAAATTTCATCTTTTTATAAAGATTATGTTTTAAATGAACAAACTTTCTGTAATCCAGATTTTTACGAAGGCCAAGTTGGTACCATGATTGAAGAACTCTCTGGTAGATTAGGTGAAAAAATTTATATTAAGAAATTCTCTCGAATAGAAGTAGGAGCCTAAATTATGAGCAGGATTCTTCTCAAACTTTCCGGAGAATCTTTTGCAGATCCGGTATCAAACTTTGGTATACAACCAGAAACTATTGAAAGAATCGCTTCTGAAATAACAGAAGCTAACAACAAAGGTATTGAAATTGGAGTTGTTGTAGGTGGTGGAAACTTCTTCAGAGGAGTACAGGAATCAGCAAAAAATATGGCACAAGCTAATGCTGATTATATGGGAATGTTAGCAACAGTAATCAATGCTGTAGCTTTAAAAGATGCTTTAGACAAAAATGGAACTCAAACAAGAGTTCAGTCTGCAATCACAATGACAGCAGTTGCTGAACCTTATATAAGACTGAGAGCTATTAGGCACTTAGAAAAAGGAAGAGTAGTGATTTTTGCAGCAGGCACTGGTAATCCTTATTTTACAACTGATACAGCCGCATCTTTAAGAGCTGCTGAGATAGAAGCATCCTTAATGCTTAAGTCCACAAGAGTGGATGGTGTGTTTGATAAAGATCCTGAAAAAGATAAAGATGCAAAAAAATTCGATGAGATATCTTATAAAGAAGTTGTTTCTAGCAAACTTAAAGTGATGGATCTTACGGCTATTACATTATGCGAAGAAAACAAAATGCCTATAAGAGTATTTGACGGCACAACAACTGGAAATATATACAAAGCTTTAACTGGTGAATCTTTAGGAACATTAATAAAATAGATTTATGTCTGAAACATTAATCAAAGAAGTTGAGAATAAAATGCTCACTACTATAAATCATCTAGTGGACGAGTTTGCAACAATAAGAACTGGAAGAGCAAACCCAGCACTAGTAGACAAGCTTACAGTTGAATATTATGGAACAAAAACACCTCTTCAACAACTCGCAACTATATCAGTTCCGGATCCAAAGCTATTAGTAATTCAACCTTTTGACAAAAATTCATTAGATGAAATTGAAAAATCAATATTAAATGCTGACATAGGCCTTAATCCAACAAATGATGGTGAAGTAGTGCGTATACCTATTCCAGCTCTTTCAGAAGAAAGAAGAAAAGAATTAGGAAAAGTTGCATCAAAAGCTTCAGAAGATGCAAAAGTATCAATTAGGACTCATAGGAGATTTGGAATTGATGAAATATCTAAATTAAAAGATGATCATTCTGCTGATGAAATTAAACGTTTAGAAACTCAAGTACAAGACATCACTGACAATTTTGTAAATAAAATTGATGAGTTGCTTACGGTAAAGCAAAATGAACTTCTTGAAGTTTAATAAGTATTTACAGTCTGACAACGATGGAACATTTTGGCCTGGTTATATTGAAATCCCCGATGACGAAGGCTTGCCAAGCGAATATGATACAGACAATGAAGATAAAGGGAATAGGTTTACATCAAATCCAAGGGTGTTTACTGGATTAGGGTTACTATTAGTTGTTTCCCTTCTGTTCTTAAATAAAACTTCAGCTTTTATTTTATTAATACTTATTGCTTTAATTTCTACGAAAGAATGGTTTGATATTTTTGATTATGGAGTAATTATTCCGTATCCTTTACTGCTGTACGCATCTCTTGCACCACTTGTAATTGCATACTTTTATGGTCTAGAAAATATTCATGTACCACTCTTTATTTTCCCGATAGGCGTGATTATCTACACAGGGACTTTTGTAACTTATGGGATATATGAAAAATTTGGAAGTTCATTCTTATTTTTGATTTGGTTTGGTACAGGTTTAGCTTGCATAGGTTATGTGCTTCAAAATGTTGGAGCTTTATTTACCTTTTTGGCTCTTATTTCTATATCTGTTTCTGATATTGCTGCGTATGAATTCGGTAGACGATATGGTAAAAGAAAACTATATGAAGAAATTTCACCAAATAAAACAGTAGAGGGATTCTTTGCAGGTTTAATTACTGGTTCACTAGCTATGTATATTGTTTTAAGTAACAATTTTGAGATAGAAACTATTCCGACTTTGCTGATTTCATTAATCTTTATTTTATTTGGTGTATTGGGTGACTTATTTGAATCAAGAATTAAAAGGTCATTAGACGTAAAAGATTCGAGTGATTTCTTGCCAGGTCATGGGGGCGTGTTAGACAGAGTAGATTCTCAAATACTAAGTTTTCCTGTTTTAGTTCTTTTTATACAGTTTTTAGATTTAATTTAATAAGTGTAATAATTAATATATGAACGCATTTTTAACGATTGCTTTATTAACGCTTTTTGTAGTTTTGCATGAATTAGGTCACTATATATCAGCAAAAAGATCAAAAATAGCAGTATCTGAATTTTTTGTTGGTTTTGGACCAAGGTTATTTTCGTTTAAAAGAAACAATACAGAGTACGGACTTAAAGCCCTTTTACTAGGTGGTTATGTAAAAATTCCCGGCATGGATGAAAATGAGCCTGTTGAAGGTTATGACTCTGATGAACTTTTCCATACTGCTTCTTGGACAAAAAAACTTTATATTGCTTCATCAGGAATAATTGTAAATTTTGTATTAGCTTGGCTAATTCTTTTCTCAATTTTTACCTTTTATGGCGTTGAGCAGCCAACACTCCAAATTGAAACTATTGGCGTGTCCTCAACCGATTCATCTTTAGAGGCACCATCCTCTAAAGCAGGTCTTAAAGAGGGTGATATAATAACAAGTTTTAATGGCAACCAAGTTACAACCTGGAGAGAACTGGTTGGCTATATAGAGGAAAATCCTAATTCTAAAGTATCTATTGGGTACACAAGAAATGGTCAGAGTTATGTTACAACTGCAGTTTTAGAATCAAGAGTAATTGCAAATAATGAATCTGGTTATCTTGGTGTTTCTCCAACAATTGAAAATCAAAAGATGGGCATTATTGATTCAATATCTGCAACAACATTAGTTGAAATTGATATGACTAAAGCAGCAGTCGAAGGAATATTTACATTATTTAGTCCACAAAATTTACAAACACTTTTAGGAACATATAGTGGGGAAGTTGTTCCAGACGAAGCAAGACCTCTTAGCCCAATAGGATTAGCTCAAGCAGGCAACCAAATTGCTGAAGGTGGATATGTAAATTTATTTACCCTCTTAGCATTTGTAAATATTTTTCTTGCAGTTTTCAACTCTATTCCACTTGTACCCTTAGATGGAGGTAGAGTCGTACTTGCACTTTATGAAGGGGTTACTGGTAAAAAAATACCCGATAAGAAACTCTATCCTCTTGCTGCTGTTGTAATTGTTATTTTTGTATTTTTAGGGATTACAGCTTTTTACTTAGATATCACACAACCAATTAGATTATGAGTGAAAGAAGACAAACATCGCAAATCCAAGTTGGAAAAGTTGGAGTAGGTTCTGACTATCCAGTATCTGTTCAATCAATGACAACTACAAAGACTAGAGATACTGATGAGACTTTAGGGCAAGTTTATGAACTAGCTAATAATGGTGCAGATATTGTTAGAGTTACATGCAATGAAATAGAAGCTGCAGAATCTCTTGTAAAAATTTGTGCAAGAAGTCCTGTGCCAATTGTTGCAGATATTCATTTTCAATATAAATTAGCTCTTGCAGCTGTTGAAGCAGGTGTACATGGTTTGAGGCTAAATCCAGGAAATATTAGAAATGAAAAACAAATTAAAGAAGTAGCTAGAGAATGTTTAAATGCAAATATCCCTATACGAATAGGAGTTAATGCAGGTTCCTTAGATAAAGATATTCTAGAAAAATATGGTGATGCTGTTCCTGAAGCACTTGTTGAATCTGCACTATTAGAAGCAAGATATCTTGAGGATGTTGATTTTCATGATATTAAGATTTCTGTAAAACACTCTAATGTCCCTTTAATGATAGAGTCTTATAGACTTCTTGCGGATACAGTTGAATACCCTTTACATCTAGGTGTTACTGAAGCGGGCCCTTTACCTGGTGGTTTAATTAAATCTATCGCTGGAATTTCTACGCTTCTTTCTGAAGGTATTGGGGATACCATAAGGCTGTCACTTACAACAGATCCAGTAGAAGAAGCCAAATATGGCCGACAATTACTAGAGTACCTAAATCTAAGAGAAAGAAAGTCACTTGACTTGATAGCTTGCCCTAGTTGCGGTAGAGCTGAAGTTGATGTTATAAAAATTGCTGCAGAAGCACAGGAAGTTCTTGAAAAAGAAGGCCTTCCAATTCAAGTAGCTGTTATGGGATGTGTAGTAAATGGTCCTGGCGAAGCGAGGTCAGCCGATCTGGGTATTGCTGCAGGCAAAAAAAGAGGACATTTATTCATCAAAGGACAGGTTGTAAAAGTTGTTGATGAGAAAGATATGGTTGGTGCCTTGTTAAAAGAAGGAAGATTGATTGCTGAGGAAGGAATCGATGCAAGACTTGCTGCTGCTGATGCAGATGCAGCTCAAATAGCTGAGGAAGATGTAAAAGAATTGCTAAATATACAGGGAGATATTAATAATTTTGAACAAAAGACAAAGTCGGTAATAGAGATTACAACAAATAAAGATATTGAAAATTAAAACCTTTAATATATAAACATGGTTGAAAAGCTTACTCCAATGTCAGAAGATTTTAATGAATGGTATACCGACATCATTCAACAAGCTCAATTGGCAGATTATTCACCCGTAAAAGGAACCATGGTCATTAGACCATACGGATATTCTATTTGGGAGAGTGTGCAATCATATTTGGATAAAAAGTTTAAAGAAACAGGACATCAAAATGCTTATTTTCCGCTATTTATTCCAAATTCATTTATCCAAAAAGAAGCTGAGCACGTAGAAGGTTTTTCTCCTGAATTAGCTACGGTCACACATGCTGGCGGAAAAAAGCTTGAAGAACCTTTAGTCGTAAGACCAACATCTGAGACAATTATTAATCATATGTTTGCAAAATGGATCAAAAGCCATAGAGATTTACCAATGTTGATAAATCAGTGGGCAAATGTTGTTCGTTGGGAAATGAGGACTAGATTATTCTTAAGAACATCAGAGTTTTTATGGCAAGAAGGCCATACAGCTCATGCAACAGAATCTGAAGCAACCGAAGAAGCTCTTAGGATGTTAGAAATTTATTCTGAATTTGCAGAAAATGCAGCAGCAGTATCAGTTGTGAAAGGTATAAAGTCAGCAAATGAAAGATTCGCAGGTGCTACCAGAACATATTCTATTGAAGCAATGATGAAAGACATGAAAGCTTTACAAGCAGGAACTTCACACGAATTAGGGCAAAACTTTTCAAAAGCTTTTGAAATTCAATTTTCAGATGAGGAAAATAATTTACAACATCCTTATCAAACTAGCTGGGGAGTCAGCACTAGATTGATTGGCATGATAATAATGGCTCATGGAGATGATAAGGGTTTAAATTTGCCTCCTAAGTTAGCACCACACCAGGTTGTAATTATTCCTATTACACCTAACGAGGATTCTAAAGGATCAGTATTAGATGCAACGAATAAAATCAGAGAAGAATTAGGAAAAAGTTTCAGAGTCTATATAGATGATAGGGATAATATATCTCCAGGATTTAAATTTAATGAATGGGAATTAAAGGGCGTGCCATTAAGAATTGAAATTGGACCAAGAGATGTTGAAAATAAAACAGTTGTTTTCTCAAGAAGAGATGGTGTTGATGGAAAATTCAATGTTAATTTCGATGATGTTGGTACTAAAGTCTCTGAAACTTTAGATAATATCCATAACAATTTACTTGAATCTTCGAAGAATTTTCGTAAAGAAAATACAGTACATGTAGATTCATATGAAGACCTTATAAGTGCACTTAATGGAGATCCAGGTTTTGTTACATGTTTTTGGGATGAAAATAGTGATGACGAAGATAAAGTTAAAGCAGAAACCAAAGCTACGCTCAGGTGTTACGTTTTAGACGAAGAAAAAACAGATAAAGCTATAAATAACGAAAATACTCAAGGAAAATTAGCTATTTTCTCAAAAGCTTATTAAAAATCCCTTTTAATAAGTTTCTATATTTGATATAATTGAGATTGACAATTTAGCTACGTAAAGTGGGTGTCAAACCCGCTTTTTTTTATGAGGAGGTTTTTATGGTTTCTGAAAAAGAAATCCAACAACAAATTGACTCATATCTAAAGGATGAAAATTTAGAGCTTTATGATCTAAACATTGTCAATTTTCCAAATATTTCAAAAATTGAAGTATTTATATATTCCGTTGAAGATGTAAATATCGACGTCACTACAAGATTAAATAGACAATTAAATAGATTAGTCGAAGATCTGGGGTTCGAAAAAGGCTCATTCGATATGATCGTTTCAAGTCCAGGAATTGAAAGAAAACTTAAATCCTTTAGGCATTTTGAACTTTCAATAGGAGAGTTAATAAAAGTTAAATTATTTGATCCGATTAATGATGTATATACATTTGAAGGCGACCTTGTTTCAGTTGGAGAAGAAAATATAGTTTTAAAAACAGAGATAACTGAAATTGAAATAAGTTTTTCAAACATTAAGAGCGCAAAAATAGAATTTAAACAATTTAAAGAAAGAGTAAAGGGATAATTATGAAATTAGGAAGTGATAGCAAACAAGCAATTGAATCTTTAGCACTCGATAAGGGTGTCGCTGTAGAAAGCATGTATGAAGCTTTAGTGTCTGCTTTTAGATCTGCATATATGAGGATTCCTGGGGCGGCAGAAGAAGCAAGAGTAACATTAAATCCAGATAGTGGTGAAGTATTAATTTACGCCCAAGAATTAGATAATGAAGGAAACGTTATTGAAGAGTGGAAAGTAGAGCTTGATGAAGATGAATTTGGAAGAATAGCTGCACAATCCTTCAAGCAAATGATGACTACAAAAATTCGTGATGCAAAAAGAGCTACTGTTTTAGATGCATATATCGGCAGAGAGGGCGAACTTATTACTGGAATAGTAACTCAATTTGATCCTAGATTTAATCAAACAATTTTGGACTTACAAGATGCAGAAGCTGTTATTCCATCTGGTGAAAGAGTACCATTCGAGCGTCTCGAAAGAGGAAATAGAGTCAAAGCTTTAATTACTGAAGTAAGGGAAGATGCTAAAGGTATTCCAATTATCGTAAGCAGAAGTAAAGCTGAATTTGTCCAAAGAATGCTCGAATTAGAGGTTCCAGAACTAACTGATGGTACTGTTGAACTTAGAGCAATAGCAAGAGAAGCGGGAAGTAGAACTAAGATTGCAGTTTTCTCTAATGATCCTAATGTTGACCCAAAAGGTGCATGTGTTGGTTCTAGAGGTAATCGTGTAAGGCAGATAGTCAATGAACTACGAGGAGAAAAACTCGATGTTGTTGAATGGAGAGAAGACAAAGTAAGGTTTATTAAAGAAGCTCTTGGGCCTGCTGATATTGACGAAGTTGAAATTGATGAAGATTTAAAAACAGCAAGAGTAGTTGTAAAAGATAGTCAACTTTCCTTAGCAATAGGAAAAGAAGGCCAAAATGCTCGATTAGCTGCAAAGTTAACTGGATATAAAATAGATATAGAAGGACTTGGAGACTCTCCACAAATAGAGGAATCTGACGAAGAAGAGAGTGCGTCAAAAGAGGAAGAGTAAATGGCTAAAAAGCGAATTCATCAAATCGCAAAGGAACTTGATTTAGCATCAGCTGACATTTTGCATCAAGCAAAAGAGCTTGGTATAGAAGTAAAAACTGCATCATCTGGTTTAACTGAAGAGGAAGAAGAATTAGTTAAATTAGCTTTGATGCCAGAAGATCAACCTGAAGTTGAAACTGAGGAGGTCTCTGAGCAAGAAGAGGCTATTCAGGATGAACCAGAAGCTGAATCTGAAGAAGTTGTCGAAGATGATGTACAGATTATTGAAGTTTCCAGGAATTCATCTCCAGAAAAAATTAGCTCACTTATAGAAGTTGAAGCCACACAAATTGTTGGTGATTTAATGGGTCTAGGAATAATGAAAGCTATAGATACACCATTAGATGATAGTGATATAGAAAAGCTGTTTGAAAAGTACAATCTAATTCCTGATTTGATAGATGAAGTAACAATTTCAAGAGAAGATATTATCGAATTTCAAGATTTTGAAGACGATCCAGATAAATTAAATTTAAGAGCACCAATAATTACAGTTATGGGTCATGTGGACCATGGTAAAACTAGCTTGTTGGATTATATAAGAAATGAAAAAGTTGCAGATGGTGAGGCTGGTGGTATAACACAACACGTTGGAGCTTATAAAGTAGATACTGGAGAGTCAGGAATTACTTTTATTGATACCCCTGGTCACGAAGCATTTACACAAATGAGAGCAAGAGGTGCAAATGTCACTGATATAGTTGTCTTAGTAGTAGCTGCTGATGATGGAGTAATGCCTCAAACTATTGAAGCGATCAACCACTCAAAAGCTGCAGATGTACCTATAGTTGTCGCCATAAATAAGTGTGATCTACCTGAAGCTAATCCATCTATGATTAAAGCTGAGCTCACAAAATATGAAGTAATTTCTGAAGACTTAGGTGGAGATACACCTGTAGTTGAAGTTTCCGCACTTAAAGGTGATGGAGTTGATGATTTGCTTGAAACACTTGCACTCGTAGCAGAAATAGAAGAACTAAAAGCAAATTATAATACAAATGCTTCTGGGTATATTGTTGAGTCACGTATGGAAGTTGGTAGAGGTAATGTTGCTACAGTAATAGTTACAAGAGGTACTCTAAAACAAGGTGATTTTCTTTATGCTGGTCAGGCATTTTGTAGAGTGAAGTCAATGTTTGATCATAATAATAAAACAGTAAAGTCTGTAGAACCAGGTTCTCCGATAGATATTATAGGCTGGGATGAATCACCAACTGCAGGCGATCAATTCGTTGCTGTTAAAAATCAAAAAGAGGCTAAGGCAAAAGCTGAAGAAAATAAAACTAAATTAAAAGAGCATGACAACTCATCATTTTCAGTTGAGTCACGAGTTAGTGACATGATGAAACTTTTACAAGAAGGTGAGTTAAATACAGTAAATGTAATTTTAAAAGCTGACACCAATGGCTCAGTTGAAGCAATTAAAGATGGTATAAACAAACTAGCAACAGATGATGTAAATATCCAAGTTGTTCACTCAGCAGTAGGGGGAATTGTATTGTCTGATGTTGATTTAGCCAGTGCTACAGAGTCACTTATTATTGGTTTTAATGTAAGACCTGATAGCCAGGCAAGAAACATGGCTCAAAGCAAGGGTATTGACGTAAGAACATACAACATTCCGTGCACCAAAAGTTGGTGTAGTTGCTGGTTCTGTAGTTTCTGAAGGTAAAGTAGAACTCGACGCAAAGGCACGACTGCTAAGAGACGGTGTAGTAATCTATGAAGGCACCATTGTTTCACTAAGAAGATTTAAAGACAATGTTGAAGTGGTTAACGAAGGTCTTGAGTGCGGTATTGGTCTTTCAGATTATAAAGATATTAAAGAAGGCGACACAATAGAGATACTTGGAGAAGTAGAAGTTTAGAAAAAAACGATGAGTAATCAAACACGTGGTGGAAGAATAAATCGAATAAACCCCCTCATTCAAAAAATTATTTCAAGCGCACTTTTAAGAAATTCTGATCCAGTCCTAAACAAAGCAACTATTACTCATGTTTCTACTTCACCAGATCTAAAGAAATCAATGGTATTTGTTTCAACACTTGATGGTAATGAAGGCTCTTTAAAAACTGCACTTGAGAAAAATAGAACAAAGATTCAAAAAGTATTAGCTAGAGAAATGACAACAAAAAATGTACCCAAAATCATTTTTGAAGTTGATAGTACATTTAATAATGTTCTAAGAATCAACGAACTGTTAGATAGGACTATTGAGAATGAGTAAACTTTTTGAAGATATTAAAGATTCTTCTAATTTAATTACAGGCCATATAAACCCTGACGGCGATGCTTTGGGTTCTGCCTTAGCATTTAAATTAATACTGGACAGCAAAGGCATAGATTCCGATGTCTCTTTTGATATGAAAGGTAACGTTCCCTCTAATTTAAATCACTTACCCATTGAATTAATTATGGATAAGCCAAAAGAAAATTATGACAATATATATGTTTTTGATTGTGGAAGCTCAGAAAGACTTGGTGATTTAGAAGATTTAGCATTAAATGCTAAAAGAGTCATTGTTGTAGATCACCATATCAATCCTTCTTTTGGCGATATTCAGGTAATTGATTCAAAAGCGGCTAGTACTACACAAGTACTATTCAGAGAAATTCTTTCTGCAAACATTGACATTGATAAAATTATCGCCAATTGCCTTATGACAGGATTAATCACCGATACAGGTAGATTTCAATATTCAAATACAGATAATGAAGTATTTGAAATTGCATCAAAACTAATGTTAAGTGGTGCTGAGCTTACAAGTATAAGCGATAACATTTATGGGTCTATTCCTATGAATGCAATCAAGCTACAAAGTGAAGTGTTAAACAGAATTGAATTACACGATGAAGAAGAATTAGTTGTTTCGTATGTCTTACAAGAAGATTATCTCAATTACAACATTGAATCTTCTGAAACAGATTTTTTAATTGATTCTATTAGATTGGTGAAAGAATCAAGTGTGGCTTTATTGTTAAAAGAGCAGCAAGATAAATCATTTAAAGGAAGCTTAAGGTCTCGCAATGAATTAGATGTTCAACAGATTGCTTCGCTATTTGGTGGCGGTGGGCATAAAGCAGCTTCTGGATTTTCTACAAATTTAAGTATGGAAGAAATAAAAAATAAAGTTAAGAATGCAATTAAGTCACAAGTCTAACTTTTATCTATTAGACAAACCAAAAACATGGACTTCTCAAGATCTATGTACTAAATTAAAAAAAAATTTTAAATTTAAAAAAGTAGGTCACTCAGGTACCTTAGATCCAAACGCAGATGGTTTAATGCTTCTTGCTACTAATGGGTATACAAAATTATTTGATTACATAGATAACACAAATAAAACATATAAAGTAATCGCATTATTAGGTTACTCTTCTCCAACTCTTGATGTTGACTCAGAAATTACAAAACATGATGATTTAAGTGCAGAACAGTTGAAACCTCAAATACAAGAATTTCTTACTAATTTGGTTGGCGAGTCTATCCAGACTCCACCAATTTATTCAGCAATTAAAGTAAAAGGAAAACGATTATATAAATATGCACGTCAAAATCAAGATGTAGAAATTCCTGATAGAAAAATATTTGTAGAAAGAACAGAATTGTTAGAAGTATTAGATAATAAAGTCACTTTTGAGATAACTGTTAGCAAGGGAACTTATATAAGAAGCATTGTTCAACAATTAGGTGAGTATCTGAATACTTATGCAATAGTAGATACTCTTACAAGGACAGCCGTTGGTAATTTAAATATTGATCATAAAAGTCTAAATACAAATGTCGAAGCTATAAATCACAACTCAAAAATAATGTCCTTAGATTGGGCAGAAGTTATTAATCTGCCAAAAATTGAACTAGATGTGGAAATGCATGAAACAATTAAGAATGGTCAACTTCTACCTAGAAATATGTTTTCAAATGAAGAAAATTATATAATATCTATCGAGAGCAATATTGTGGCAATTTATAAACCTTTTAATGAAAAATATTACAAACCAGAAAAAGTACTCTTATGAGAATATATGAAAATTTTACTTCCGACAATTATATTCATGATGATATTGCAGCTGTGTGTATCGGTGGATTTGATGGAGTACATTTAGGCCATCAGGAACTATTAAAATATACAAAAGAATCAAGTAATTTATTTCAAATAGTTACTTTTGATATACTTCCAAAAAAATACTTCAATAATGAACATATGTTACTAACAACTAATAATGAGAAGATTGAATTATTCAAAAAATTTGAACCTAGTAATTTAGTATTTATTAATTTTGAACATGTAATGAAGTATTCACCTAAAACTTTTTGTGAGATGTTAAAAAACAATATGAAAGCTAAAAATATTTATGTAGGTAATGATTTTAAATTTGGTGCAAACCGTGAGGGTGACGTAGATTACTTAATTAAATATTTTGGTGAAGATTCAGTACATACTATTCCTGATTATGAACACAACAATGAAAAAATATCTTCAACATTAATTAAGTCATTTTTGAGTGAAGGTTTTGTTGAACAGGCTAATGAAGCTTTGGGTTATGAGTATTCTTTAACAGGAATTGTTATCAAAGGTGATCAAAGAGGTTCTCAGATAGGATTTCCTACTGCAAATTTGAACATTGATAAGAGTATTCAAATACCCAAAAATGGAGTATACAAAGTAGACGTGCTCTTAAATGGAAATCTTTATCAAGGAATTATGAATATCGGATATAAACCTACGGTATCTGAAGGGACCAAGCAAAGTTTAGAAGTACATATTTTTGATTTTAATGAAGATATTTACGATGCTGATTTAACAGTACATTTTAAAAAATTTATAAGAGATGAAATAAAATTCTCAAGTATTGATGAATTAACTCAACAAATATCTAAAGATATTGAAGATATTAATAAAAATTAAATAATCTCACATTAGATATAGCAGCTACTATTATTATCTCGAATGAAAACAAACCAAGAAATTATAAAAGAATACGGTAAATCCGATACAGATACTGGTTCTGCTGAAGTTCAGGTTGCTTTATTGAGTAATAGAATCGATCATTTAACAGATCATTTGAAAACACATAAAAAAGACCACCACACAAGAAGAGGATTATTAATGCTTGTTGGTAAAAGAAA
>LULV01000003.1_pt1 | contig 52908 bp, 44 predicted proteins | sample 728081 | NCBI WGS metagenome assembly LULV01 (sample SAMN03860280, study PRJNA289734) | marine metagenome | biome: seawater column; feature: ocean; material: water; isolation source: Red Sea water column Station 108 - depth 25m | place: Saudi Arabia: Red Sea | collected 2011-10-15 | depth 25 m | reverse complement strand
AAAAATTGATCTTACAAAAATTAAAAAAAAAGACGATGTAAATATTTCAGATGCATTTGAAATTTATATGTTAGACAAATTTTTAAAAGTACAAATTGAGCCAGAGGCTCAAAAAATTTTAAGTTTTTGGGAGAAAGAGTTGAGGGATACTTTTGATAAACATATTACTTATTTAAATAAAAACTTAGAAAATCAAGAGATCTACAATTCAAAATTTTCAGAAATATTAGAGAATATGGAAATTTTTGATAATGAAGAAAATGACGAAAAAAAAGAGACTCAAGAAGATAATAACCAAGATAATTCAAGCTCTAATAATCAAGATGATAACGATTCAGATAGCTCTGAAGATAAAAAAGAAGATGACTCTTTAAATGAAGGAGTAGATGGTTTAGACGACATAAACGAATTTAGACTTGATGAACAGACAACCAGTGAAGAAAATGAAAACCAACAATCTGAAAGTGTTGTTCAGAAGAAAAATTTAGGTGTTGGAGATAGAGATTATAAAGTATATACAACCGAATTTGATGAAGTTGCAAAAGCTGAAAACCTTGAAAGCCCCGAAGAAATTTCTAAACTCAGAAAAAATTTGGACCAACAGCTAACAAGTTTCCAAGATATTATAACTAAACTTGCAAATAAGTTACAACGTCAATTATTAGCAAAACAAAACAGAGCATGGGAATTTGATTTAGAAGAGGGTTTATTAGATAGTTCTAAATTACCTAGAATTATTATTGATCCGTATAATTCCTTATCATTCAAAAAAGAGAAAGACTTAGATTTTAAAGATACCGTTGTAACATTATTGATTGATAATTCTGGATCAATGAGAGGTAGACCAATTACAATTGCCGCTCTATGTGCTGATATTTTATCTAGAACTTTGGAAAGATGCTCAGTGAAAGTTGAGATTCTTGGATTTACAACAAAAAACTGGAAAGGTGGATTGTCTAGAGAGGAATGGAATAAATCTGGTAAAACAAAAAATCCTGGAAGATTAAATGATTTAAGGCACATAATTTATAAATCAGCAGATACACATTGGAGACAATCAAAGAAAAATTTAGGACTTATGCTTAAAGAAGGTCTTCTAAAAGAAAACATTGATGGAGAGGCTATTACCTGGGCATTTAATAGACTTAAAAAAAGAAAAGAGGAAAGAAAAATTATGATGGTAATTTCTGATGGTGCACCAGTAGACGATTCAACTTTATCAGTAAATTCTGGAGATTTTCTTGAGAAACATTTAAAGAAAATTGTTAAGTTTATTGAGAACAAAAGTGATATTGAAATTTTAGCAATCGGTATTGGACACGATGTTTCTAGATATTATCAAAAAGCAATAAAAATAACTGACGTTCAAGAATTAGGAGATGTGATGATTGGACAATTAAGTGGATTATTTGAGAATAAAAAAAAATTACATTAAATATTTGCTAAATTTTTATTCAGCCATTCTATTTTAATTTCTGCACCACCTCTTGTCTCTGAATTTCTAAATAATAGTTTAGCTTCATTTTTCTCAAGTAGAGTTTTACCAATAAATATCCCTAAACCTAAGCCAGACTTACTTTTATCCTTTGATTTTATTGATTTAATATAGGGTTCACCAATTTTACTAAGAACATCTTTTGGAAATCCTGGTCCATCATCTTCGATTGTTATTTCAGAGACCTCACTATCACTTTTAATTGCAATATAGATGTTATTTTTAGCGAATTTATTCGCATTACCAATAAAGTTTCTAATCCCATACACAATCTCAATTGATTTTGTAACATTGAATGAGTTAGCATTTTGTTCGATATCAATATCGAAATTTTTATCGGAAATTTCTTGGAATGATGTAACTATTTCTTTGACGTAATCGTGCAAACTCAAGTCTTTATCAATAAACTCATCCTCTACGATTGGATTTAATGTTAATCTTTTTAATATCTCATTACACCTATCTACTTGGCTTACAAGAAGGTCGATATCCTTTTTTACATCCTTATCATTTTTAAATTGTTCAAATAATTCTTGTGATATTATCTTAATTGTTGAAAGAGGTGTTCCTAATGAGTGTGCTGCTGCTGCAGCTTGGCCTCCTAAAGATATAAGCTCATGTTCTTTAGAAATTTCCTCTTGTATCTTATCTAAAGCTTCTTTTCTAAGATTAGATTCTTTTCCAAATGATAAAGCAAAATAATTTAGAAATAATAAAGCTATAATTAATGCTAAAGGGATTGAATAATAAATATAAATGTTTGTAATTGATTGGTCTAGTGGTGCTGGTAAATGCTCATGGTAAAAAGTTAGTAAAATTATACATAAAATAGTAAAACCTATAAGTATAATATTTGTTTTAATATCTAAACTGGATGAGGCAAACACACTTGGTATTAATAAAAATATAGCAAATGGATTTAATATTCCACCTGATAAGTATAATAAAGCCGCTAATTGAATAATATCTATTAATAAAAAATTAAAAGCTGATCTATTTGATAAGTGTGTTTTTTTATAAAAAAAAATTAAAAATAAATTACTTATTGCACCAATCAAAATAATTAGGTTGGCAAAAATATAATTGAATTCAAAATCAAATATAAATCTAACACTATTTATCGTTATAAATTGACCAATGATCCCTATCCATCTTAAATTTATATAAGTAGACTTATTCAAAGAGTAAAGTTGTGAAGTTTTTCCAAACTCCATTTTAAATGTCTAAATTTGAAACATTTATTGCGTTATCAACAATAAAATCTTTTCTTGAAGACACATCGCTTCCCATTAAAGTTTGAATAAGATCTTGGTCTTTTTGCGAATTTTTTGAGTATTGTACTTGCAGCAAGTTTCGGGTTTCGGGATCCAGTGTTGTGCTCCATAATTCTTCTGGGTTCATTTCTCCTAAGCCTTTAAATCTTTGAATATTCAATTTTGATTTTTCTTCTTGTAAAGATTTTTCAAAATCCTTGGATCCCTTTTTTATTTTTTTTAGATCTTTTGAATTTTTTACTATGAAATCCTCTAATTCTTTCTCATCCTTGATGTAAATTCCTTTAGATCCTTTATTAATTTTAAATAATGGTGGTTGAGCTAAATATACATGACCATTTTCAATTAACTTATTAAATGGTTTATTATTAAAAAATGTGAGTAATAAAGCTCTAATATGTGATCCATCAACGTCAGCATCTGTCATTATAATTATTTTTCCATATCTCAAATCTTTTAAATCAATCTCATCATTTTTAGGATCAAGTCCTAAAGCATTTATCAAAGTAACTATTTCATTTGATGACATCATTTTTGATAGTGCCTTTGTCCTTAGATCATTTGTATGTCCATTTTTTTTTGATCCATTTAACTCTGTAAACGTATTAAGAATTTTTCCTCTTAAAGGTAAAACTGCTTGATTTTCTCGATTTCTTCCTTGTTTTGCTGATCCACCAGCTGAGTCACCCTCAACTATGAAAAGCTCAGTACCATCTTGTTTTGAATTTTGACAATCCGCCAACTTACCAGGTAAACCACTTAATTCTAACGATCCTTTTCTTCTAACATTTTCTCTTGCTTTCCGTGCAACATCCCTAGCTACGGCAGCTTGTATAATTTTTGTTAGAACTATTTTAGCAACAGACGGGTTTTGATCAAACCAAATTGAAAGTTTTTCACTTATAATTGTTTCTACTATATTTCTTACTTCAGATGATACTAGCTTATCTTTAGTTTGAGACGAAAATTTTGGATCAGGTATTTTTACAGATAACACACAAGTTAAACCTTCCTTAACATCATCACCTGATAAAGAAACTTTATTTTTTTTTAAAAGATTTTGTTCAGATGCATATTTATTTATAACTCTAGTTAATGCACTTCTAAATCCTAACAAATGTGTTCCACCATCTTTTTGATAAATATTGTTTGTATAAGGGAATACATCTTCATTATATCCAGCGTTCCATTTTAAAGAACACTGAACATCAATTTTGTTTTTAAGACCTTCAATATAAATTGGTCTTCTAAACAAATCATTGTCCCTTTTGTTTTTTAATTTTTCTCTTTTTTCGTCAAGAAATTCAACAAATTCGACAATTCCGCCATCAAATTTAAACTCAACAATTTTAGGTTTTTTTTGAGTTAGATCAGTTAATATTATTTTAATTCCCTTATTTAAAAAAGCTAATTCTCTCATCCTTTTTTGCAAAGTTAAAAAGCTAAATTTGTTTAAGGAAAATATTTCTTTAGATGGTAAAAATTTTATTTCTGTACCTGTATTTTTGGATTTACCAACAACTTTTAAAGGTGATTTTGCATCACCATTTTTAAATTCAATAAAATGTTTTTTTCCATCTCTATCTATAGTGAGTTCAAGTCTCTCAGATAATGCATTTACTACAGAAACACCAACTCCATGTAAACCACCTGAAACTTTATATGAGTCGTGATCAAACTTTCCACCAGCATGTAACTGGGTCATTATAACTTCAGCTGCTGATTTTTTTTCACCCTTATGAATATCAACTGGAACCCCTCTTCCATCATCTCTAACTGTTACAGATCCATCTTGATTAATATCTACTGAAATATTTTTACAGTGTCCTGCTAAAGCCTCATCAATAGAATTATCGACAACTTCGTAAACCATATGATGAAGACCCGTGCCATCATCGGTATCGCCTATATACATGCCTGGTCTTTTTCTTACTGCTTCAAGTCCTTTTAAGACTTTGATGGAGTCTGCCTGATAAGTGCTATTATTTTTTGCCATTTTTATTTTTTTTGGAAAGGATTTTTATACCATTTTTGGAATTTTTAATAAAATTCAGAAGGTATTTAACAGTCAAAAACTGTTGATAATCAAAGCTTTTTTGACGTTTTTTAGTTTTTTTTTCTTCTTTTTAAATTTAGTGAAATAATCTGCATTTTTGACTCTAATATGGCGGAGAGAATGGGATTCGAACCCATGAAAGAGTTTCCCCTTTACACGCTTTCCAAGCGTGCGCCTTCAACCGCTCGGCCACCTCTCCAAAAAATCAACTTTCTTTTGAAATTTTTAATACACCTATAAATGCCTCTTGTGGTATTTCAACTTTTCCAAATTGTTTAGCTCTTGCTTTTCCTTTTTTTTGTTTTTCAAGAAGTTTTCTTTTTCTATCTAGTGCTCCTCCACCATGTATCTTTGTTAATACATCTTTTTTAAAGCCTTTTATGGTTTCCCTTGCAATAATTTTACCTCCAATAGCAGCCTGTATAGGTATCATAAAGTTGTGTCTTGGAATTAAATCTTTTAATTTTTCACAAACTTCTCTTCCAGTTGATTGAGCAAAGTCTGTATGTATCATCATTGCAAGCGCATCTACTGGTTCTGAATTTACTAAAATGCTCATTTTTACTAAATCACCTTCTCTGTGTCCTATTATTTCATAATCAAAACTTGCGTATCCACTTGTCATTGATTTTAATCTATCATTAAAATCAAAAACAACTTCATTTAAAGGTAGTTCATAGTTTACAACTGCTCTATTTCCTGAATAGCTTAAATTTGTTTGTATTCCTCTTTTGTCTTGGCATATTTTTATAATTGAACCAAGATATTGATCAGGTGTGATAATAGTTGCTTTAATCCATGGCTCCTCGATAAAATTGATTAGTGTAGGGTCTGGCAAGCTTGATGGATTCTGTAAATCATTTACATCGCCATTGTTCATGTGAATTTTATAAACAACACCAGGAGTTGTTGTAAGAAGATTAATATCAAATTCTCTTTCTAATCTTTCAGTAACAATTTCTAAATGAAGAAGACCTAGAAAACCACATCTAAAACCTAATCCTAAAGCAGAAGAAGACTCTGGCTCATAAGAAAAACTAGCATCATTTAATTGTAACTTGGCTAAACCGTCTTTTAATTTTTGATATTCTGAACTATCTACTGGAAACAAACCACAAAATACAACTGGTTTACTTGGTTTAAAACCGGGTAAAGCTTCTTTAAGTGGATAATTTGCATCACATATAGTGTCCCCAACTTTTGTATCAGATAAAACTTTTATGCCAGTTGTTATAAAACCAATTTCACCTGCGTTTAACTCATTTATGTCTTTAGGTTTGGGTGTGAAAACACCAACTTTTTCTACAAAGTAATCTTGGTTTGTAGACATCATTTTAATTTTCATATTTTTTGATATTTTTCCATCTATAACTCTAACCAAAATTACCACTCCAAGGTAAGTGTCATACCAACTGTCAACTAACAGACATTTTAATTTATTATTCGCCTCTCCTTTTGGACCAGGAAGTGCATTAATTATTTGCTCTAATATATCTTCTATACCTTCTCCTGTTTTTCCTGAGCAGGGAACTGCTCCTGTGGTATCAATCCCTATAACATCTTCAATTTGTTTATTTGTTCTTTCAATATCAGATGCGGGTAAATCAATTTTATTTAAGACAGGTATTATTTCATGATTTATATCAAGTGCTTGATAAACATTTGCAAGTGTTTGTGCTTCAACACCTTGAGTACTATCAACAATTAAAATTGATCCTTCACATGCATATAATGACCTGCTAACTTCATAACTAAAATCAACATGTCCTGGTGTATCAATTATATTTAAAACATAATTTTTTCCGTCTTTTGCTTTATAGTTTAATTTTACAGTTTGTGCTTTAATTGTAATTCCTCTTTCCCTTTCAATATCCATAGAGTCTAAAACTTGTGCCTTCATTTCTCTATCCGTAAGCCCACCACATTTGTGAATTATTCTGTCAGCTATAGTTGATTTACCGTGATCTATATGCGCAATAATAGCAAAATTTCTTATATTATTAATTGTAGTTGTCATTATTAGGATCTAATTTTAGCGCCAGACTTACTCTCAACTGAAGAAATAATTAAATTATTTATTTTTTCTAAATCTTTTTCGTCTAAAGTTTTTTCAGATGATTGTACTGTAACATTAAGTGCGATTGATTTTTTATCTTTTGGAATATTTTCGCCTTCGTAAACATCAAAAACCTTAACATTTTTAATTAAATCTTTATCTATTGATACAATTATATCTATCAAATCTTGTGCTTTAATTTTTTTATCAATTACAAACGCAAAATCTCTCTCAGATTTTTGATAATCTGAATATTCAAATTGAGATTTTTGATCTTTAAGTTTTTTCTTTGTTTCTTTAAAATAATCTAAATATATTTCAAATCCTATTAAAGCATCAGTTTTAATATCTAGTTTTTTTACAATATTTGGATGTATTTCGCCAAAAAATGCAATTGGCTTTTCTTCTTCTGTGCTTAGAAAAACTGATCCTGATTTGCCTGGATGATAATAAGATGGGGCTTGATCTTTTATTATTAATTTATTTTTGCTAAATCCTGCCTCTACAATAGTTTGAACAGTATCTCTCTTTGCATCAAATACATCAACATTTCTCTCTGTTTCTTGCCAATTTAATCTATAATATTTTCCAGCTTGTAAAGCACCTATTACTGTTAGTTGCTCACCTGGCTTAGTACCTGAAAAAACTGGCCCTATCTCAAAAAAGGATAAATCTTTAAATCCTCTATCTATATTTTTTTTCAAATAAAAAACTAAATTTGGAAATATTGAATTTCTTAAAACATTTAACTCTGAACTTATTGGGTTAACAATTTTTATTTCATTATATTTTTCTCTAAATAAATTATTTATTTTAGAGTCTGTGAATGACCAAGTAACTGTCTCGTAAAAACCTTTAGACGCCACTGAACGTTGTAAGAAATGGAATAATTTTTGCTGCCTATTTAAAGTTGGTTTAAGTCTAGATTTTTCTGGTGTTAGTGTTTGAATATGTTCATAACCTTTAATTCGAACAATTTCTTCAACAATGTCAATTGGTTGCGTAATATCTGGTCTCCATGAGGGAATTTCTAAATCTAAATTTTCTTTATTCTCGTTGATTTTAAAACCAAGATTGGAAATTATTTTAATTATTTCTTTTTTTTCAATTTTAAATCCTGTTATTTTTTCAAATAAAGAAATTTCAAATTTTACTTTATTTATTTTTTCTTCTTCCAATCTTTGAATATCAAATTTACTTACTTCGCCCCCACACACTTCTTTAATTAGATCCGCTGCTTTGATTAGCCCAGCTTCAATTGATTTTGGATCAATTCCTCTTTCAAATCTAAATTTTGCGTCTGTATCTATATTTAGTAATTTTGAAGTTTTTCTAATTGATCTTGGTAAAAAATACGCTGACTCTAGTAATATATTTTTTGTCTCTAGTTCAGTTCCTGAACGCGTTCCACCTATGATTCCACCTAGTCCTAACACTCCTGATTGGTCAGAAATTACACACATATCATCATCTAAGGAATATTTTTTATTGTCTAGTGCTTCAAAAGTTTCACCTTTTTTTGAATTTCTTACTATAATTTCTTTACTTACTTTATCAGCATCATATGCGTGAAGTGGCCTATTTAAATCAATCATCACATAGTTTGTTATATCTACAATTGCAGAAATCGGTTTTTGACCTAACGAAATAATTTTATCTTTTAACCACTGAGGACTTTCTTTATTTGAAACTCCCCTTATTAAACAACTACCAAAAATTGTGCAGCCTTGTTTTTTTTCTTTTTTAATAGTTACTTTTAAGTCCTGATCAAAATTTTGATTTAGTTTACTATCTTTTATTTTTTTTAAAGAACCAACTCCAGCTGCAGCAAGATCTCTTGCAATACCTCTAACTCCAAGACAATCTGGTCGATTTGGTGTTATAGATAAATCTACAACTTTAGGAGTTTTGGTATCAAAATATTTTTTCCCAATTTTTTCCTTATACTTTTCTGATAACTCTGTAATTCCCTCGCTTTCATCTGATAATTTAAGCTCAGCTTCAGAACACAACATTCCATAAGAAGTAACACCTCTTATTTTACTGATTGATAGTTTCATTTGATTTTTTGGTATTATTGCACCTGGTCCTGCATATACTGTGAATAAACCTTTATTTGCATTGGGAGCTCCGCACACAACTTTAACAGTTTCACTTTTACCAATGTCAACGTCACAAACTCTTAATCTATCTGCATTAGGGTGTTGTTGCGCATTTATTATTTTTGCAACAATAAAATCATCTAATTCGGAAGGTGCATTTTCAAAACTCTCAACCTCAAGACCAACGTTCGTTAAATTATTAATTATTTCTTTATCATTAAGATCTGTATCTAAATGTTCTTTTAGCCAATCAATTGTAAATTTCATCTACTCAATCCTCTGTAGCTTGATGGTACATCTAAAGGATCGAACCCAAAATGGCTTAGCCATCTATAATCTGTTTCAAAAAAAGCTCTTAAATCATTAATTCCATATTTTAGCATACCTAATCTATCTATTCCAATTCCAAAGGCGTAACCCTGAAATTTCGATGGATCAACATTTACATTTTTTAGGACGTTTGGATGAACCATTCCACATCCTAAAATTTCTAACCATTTGTCTCCTTCACCTATGATTATTTTTCCATCTTTAATTTCATAACCTATATCAACCTCAGCTGATGGCTCTGTAAAGGGGAAATGACTTGGTCTAAATCTCATCTTCAATTTATCCACTTCAAAAAACTCTTTAATAAAATAATTTAGACAACCTTTAAGATGTCCCATATTTATATCTTTATCTATATGTAGTCCTTCAACTTGATGAAACATAGGTGCATGTGTTTGGTCACTGTCAGATCTGTAAGTTCTTCCAGGTGCAATTATTTTGAATGGAGGTTTGCCTTTTAACATAGTCCGAACTTGTACAGGAGAGGTATGTGTCCGTAGTAACAATTCTTTTTTTTCATCTAAGTAAAATGTGTCATGCATATCTCTTGCTGGATGATTGTCAGGCGTATTAAGTGCTGTAAAATTATTATATTCATTTTCTACATCTGGACCCTCTTCAACGCTAAAACCTATTTCAGAAAAAATAGATGAAATTTCATCTATTACTTGTGAAACTGGATGAATCTTTCCTTGTTTAAAATCTCTTTCAGGTAAAGTGACATCTACTTTTTCATTTTCTAACTTTAGGTTTATCTCTTTTGTTTCGATTTCCTCAATTTTGCTTGTAATTTTATTTTGTAGCTCTTCTTTTATAAAATTTAAGTCTGATGCAAATTTTTTTCGCTCTTCTTGAGAGACTGATCCTAACTTTTTGAACTCGTTAGAGACTATTCCATTTTTACCAAATAATTCAGTTTTAATTTGATTTATAGATTCTATATTTTGGTCTTTATCGAGTTTATTAAGATATTCGTCTTTTATTTTTTTAATATCAGACATTTTAGTAGATTATTTGTTAACTTAAGAAAAACAATAGCGAAGATTAATTTAGAGCTGCTTGTGCTTTTTTTACAATCGTTTTAAATGCTTGCGGATTATCGTATGCGATTTCTGCTAGAATTTTTCTGTCTAATTTTATTCCTGATTTACTTAGACCATTTATAAACTTAGAGTAAGTTAAACCCTCTTCTCTTACTCCTGCATTAATTCTTTGAATCCATAAAGATTTAAAATCTCTTTTTTTATTTCTTCTATCTCTATATGCATATTGCATAGCCTTTTCCATTGCTTGTCTTGCAACTCTTATTGTATTCTTTCTTCTTCCCCATTGGCCTTTTACAGCTTTAAGAACTTTTTTGTGTTTTGCTCTGCTGGTTACGCCTCTTTTAACTCTAGCCATTTTATCCTCTTAAACTATAGGGCATATAAGATTTCACAATTTTTCCATCTTGTTTTGCCATCACAGTTGTGCCCCTTTGTTTTCTTATTTGGGAATTAGTTCTTTTTATCATTCCATGCCTTTTACCAGCCTGTGCAGTAATCACTTTTCCTTTAGCTGAAATTTTAAATCTTTTTTTTGCTGAGCTTTTTGTTTTCAATTTAGGCATAATTTTTGGAGCCTTATACAAATATTAATATTAATTTACAACTAGAAATATGACTTATAATGGCTGAATAACCATTATCATTTGTTTGCCATCAAATTTAGGCTGTAATTCTACACGACCAATATCTTGCATATCTTGCTTGATTTTATCCATTAACTCATTTCCTAAACTGGAGTGTTGCAGTTCTCTTCCTTTAAAACGTATTGTAAATTTTACTTTATCCCCTTTTGCTAAAAATTTTTGAGCGTTCTTTATTTTAAAAGTATAGTCATGTACCTCTGTCACAGGTCTTAATTTTATTTCCTTTAACTCAATTTTTTTTTGTTTCTTTTTTGCTTTATTAGCTTTCTTCTGGGCATCATATTTATATTTACCCATATCCATTATTTTACAAACAGGAGGTTTGGCGTTTGGTGCAATTTCAATTAAGTCAAGTCCTTCATCCCTAGCACGATTAATTGCGTCATTTAAATTTAAAATACCAAGATTTTCACCATCACTTGCAATTACCTGAACCTCATGTGAAGTAATCCTGTTGTTTGATCTTGGTCCTTTTGGTTTTGTTCTTTTCTGAAAATAATTTTGTTTGAAGTCTGGCACTTAAATTGAAGGCGCTTTGTTTAAAGCAGAGTATTTTTTTATAAACTCGTTAAAATCCATATTTTCTTGTTTATTAGAATCCAATCTTCTAATAGTTACTGTATTAGAGTCAACTTCTTTTTTCCCACAAATGAGTAATAAAGGTACTTTTGACAATGAATGTTCTCTAATTTTATAATTTAAATTATGATTTTTTAAATCAACTTCACTTGAGATACCAACTTTTTTTAATTCATGATTAATTTTTTTTGAATAGTCATCAAAGTCACTTGAAATTGGTATTACAACTACTTGTAATGGTGTGAGCCAAAAAGGTAATTTACCTGAATAATTTTCAATTAAGATTCCAATAAATCTCTCTAAGGAACCAAACAATGCTCTATGCAACATAACAGGTATTTTCTTTGATCCATCTTTTTCAACATAAGTGGCTCCTAATCTTCCAGGTAAATTTAAATCTACTTGTAAGGTTCCACACTGCCAATCTCTTCCTATTGCATCTCTTAAAACAAACTCAATTTTTGGACCATAAAAAGCACCCTCACCTTTATTTATAGTGTATTCTAGTTTTGTTTCTTTAATTGCCTCTAAAAGAGCAGCTTCTGATTTATCCCATACAGCATCATCTCCAACTCTCAGATCTGGTCGGTCTGAGTATTTTAATATTACATTTTCAAATCCCAGGTCTTTATAAATTTCTAAAATTAAATTTGTAACTGATAGGCATTCTTGAGTAATTTGCTCTTCGGTACAAAATATGTGTGCATCATCTTGGGTAAATGCTCTTACCCTTAACAATCCATGTAATGCACCAGAAGGTTCATATCTATGAACTTTTCCAAATTCCGACATTTTTAATGGTAAGTCTCTGTAACTTTTTAGTCCTTGATTAAACACTTGAACACATCCTGGACAGTTCATTGGTTTTATTGCAAAAACTTTTTTGTCAGGTGTTGTAGATGTATACATATTTGCACCAAATTTTTCCCAATGACCAGATTTTTCCCATAATGTACGATCAAGAATTTCTGGTGTATTTATCTCTTTATATCCTGCGTGATCTTGTTTAGTTCGCATATAAGAGATTAATTTCTGAAAAAGGTTCCATCCTTTTTCATGCCAAAATACAGATCCAGGGCTTTCTTCCCTAAAATGAAATAAGTCCATTTCTTTTCCTAACTTTCTGTGATCTCGTTTTTCAGCTTCTTCAATTCTATTTAAGTATTCATCAAGTTCTTTTTGTGTAGACCAACTGGTGCCATAAACTCTTTGTAACATCTCATTATTCGAGTCTCCTCTCCAATAAGCACCTGATACTTTTGTTAATTTAAAATACTTTCCAATTTTGCCTGTAGAACTTAAGTGCGGACCTCTACACAAATCATGCCATTTTCCATGAAAATATATAGATACCTCTTCACCTTCAGGAATAGAATTAATTATTTCGGCTTTGTAATGTTCTCCATTATTTTTGAAATGTTTTATAGCATCATTTCTCTTCCAAACTTCTCTATAAGTTTTTTCATTCCTATCAACAATATCTTTCATTTTGTTCTCTATCTTTTCTAAATCTTCTTGCGTGAATGGCTCTTTCCTTGCAAAGTCATAATAAAAACCATCTTCAATCACTGGACCTATTGTTACTTGCGTTCCAGGAAAAAGTTCTTGGACTGCCATTGCTAAAATATGGGCGGTATCATGCCTAATTGTTTCAAGCCCTTCTTTATCTTTTGATGTAAATATCTTTACTTTAGAATCTTTTTCAATTTTAAAATCTAGGTCTTTAAGCTGACCATCTACACTAATAATTAATGCTTGCTTTGATAATGATTTACTTATTTTTTCAGCAAGCTGAAAACCAGTTACACTTTCACTAAAACTTAATTGTTTTCCGTCTGGTAGAGTAATATTTGGCATTTAATTAATTAATTTTTTGTACTCTGAATAAGTAGAAAAACACATTTTTTCAACATTAAACTTCGCAGAAACATTTTTTCTACCCTCTTTTCCCATCTGTTCAATTGTTGATTTATCAAAATTGAAAAACTCAATTATTTTTTTACTTAAATCGTCTGAGTCTCCAGCATCAAATAAGATACCTGTTTTATTATTTACAATAGTTTCTTTCGAGCCACCCAGATTGCTTGCAATAATGGGTTTTTCCATTGATTGTGCTTCCACTGCTATTCTGCCAAATGCCTCGGGTTCAATTGATGTTGATACTATCAAGTCACTAATTTTATAAGCTAAAGGCATATTTTCACAATGATCAACAAATTTTATTTGATCATTCATTCGATACTGTTCTACAAGCCTTATAAGTTTTTTCTTATACAAATCTCTTCCTTGATCACTTCCAAGTATCACTGCTTTAAACGACTTGTGACCTAATTGAATATTTATTTTATTCATGGCTTCAATAAACATTTCGTGACCTTTCCACTCAGTAATTCTTCCAGGTAATAATATTGTTTTTTTTTCAACCTCAAGGTTCCAAGATTTAAACAGTTTATCTTCGTCTTCAGTAAAAGTTGTTGAAGCATCAAAATAATCGATGTTTATTCCTCTAAAAATTACTAGAAATTTTTTGGAGTTATTTAGATATTCCTTATAATTTTCTTTAATATGAGAAAATATAAAATTTGATCCAGCTATAACTAAATCTGATCTTAACATTACAGAATTATAAAATTTTTTAATCTTACTTTTAAAATTATATGTACCATGAAAAGTTGTTACAAATTTTTTTCTAGTAATTTTAGAAGCTAAAAAACATGACCATGCTGGAGCCCTACTCCTAGCATGAATTATGTCTATATTATAAAAAAAGACAATGACTGAAATCAAAATTGTGTTTAATAACATTATAATGGGGTTTTTAGAATTTACAGGAAGTCTTATGTATTTTACTTTTTTTTTATTTATGAATTTGGTTAATGGTCCACCATTTGTAATTAAAAATGAGCTACAATTATTTTCAAATAGATAATGTGCTATATCAAAACAACCTGTCTCAGCCCCTCCATAACCTAATTTTGGTATTACTTGTAGAACTTTTAATTTTGATGACATTAACTGTTATTATATATTAATAAATAGAGCGTATAAACTTTTATGAACAAGTATAAATTTTTGCAAATTTCTAAAAGCATTAAAATTAGATATCTACATCATAATTCAAATAATAATTTATATATTGTTTTTCTTCATGGATTTATGTCTGATTTAAATGGTGAGAAACCAAAGATTTTCAAAAGATTTTGTAAAAACAATAAATTAGGCTTTTTAGCAATTGAATATTCTGGGCACGGAAAATCAACAGGTGAGTTTACAAAAGGGAACGTAACAAAATGGACAAATCAAGTCAAAAAAGTAATTAAAAGAGTTTTAAAAAAAAAAGATTTTATACTTATTGGTTCAAGTATGGGTTCATGGATATCTGTCAATCAATTTAAGTTTTTTTCAAAACAGATTAAAGGTTTTATAGGAATAGGATCAGCACCAGAGTTTTTAGAGAGGGTAATGTGGAAAAAATTTACAGTCAAAATGAAAAAAGAAACCATAGATAAGGGTGTATACAACCTTAAACATGGTGGTTTTGAATATCCAATCACCTACCAACTTATTAAGGATGGAAGAAAAAATTTAGTATTGAACAAAAAAATTAATGCTAAAATACCTGTAACTCTTTTTCATGGATCAAAAGATGAGGCAGTTCCAGTAATTTTCTCAAAGAAACTTATTAAAATCTTTAACAATGCAAATAAGAAACTTAATATTATTAAAAATGGTGATCACAGCCTTTTTGCAAAAAAATATCAATTAAAAATAATTAGAGAGTTAAAATCAATAATTTCTCAGTACTAATTAGCTTGCAAAGCTTTTGACTGACTTTAATGTTATAGGATTATCTAATTTATCAAGCATTTCTTTTGGACAAACTTGATAAAAGTTTTTTATCTCACCTTCAAAATTATCTAAAATTTTCTTTGCATACTCCGAGTGAGTTTCGCTTACGTGTTCTGAAATAATTTCCCTGAGGTAATTTTTCCAGTAATCCGTTTCTGGTATCTGCCAGATAACACTCTCAGAATTTACACGCTTCTCAAAATTATTGTTTTTGTCATAAACAAAAGCCATACCACCAGTCATACCAGCAGCAAAATTATCTCCAACATCTCCTAAAATAATAATATTTCCTCCTGTCATATACTCGCATCCATTTGAATCACAACCTTCAACTACGGCTGTGGCACCAGAGTTTCTCACAGCAAATCTTTCTCCTGCTTGTCCAGCTGCAAAGAGTTTTCCAGAGGTAGCACCATACAAAACTGTATTTCCAATTATTGTATTCTCATTTGAAATCAAATTACTCTCGTCCTGTAGTTTTATAGAAATAGATCCACCAGAAAGACCTTTACCTACATAGTCATTTGCATCACCTTTCAAATTCAATTTTAATCCCTTAATTGCAAAGGCTCCAAAAGATTGACCTGCCGAGCCTTTAAAATTCAGTGATAAATAATTTTCATCTAGTTTGTTGTTTCCAAATTTTTTATATAAGTGATAAGAGATTCTTGTACCTACAGCCCTATCAGTGTTTTTAATTTCAAATTCAGTCTCAATTGTTTTATTTTGATCAATTAATTTTTCTATGTCTGGCCATATTTTTTGATCTAAGGTGTCTGGAACCTCATTGATTTTTGGATGTTCACAATATCTTTTATTTTTTCCAGGATCTGCTTGAACAAAAAGTGGATTTAAGTCTAAGTCATCTAAATTTGGAGATCCTTTGCTAACTTGTCTTAATAAGTCTGTTCTACCAATAACTTCATTCAATGATCTAAATCCTAGTTCAGATAGAATTTGTCTTACCTCTTCTGCAATAAAAGTGAATAAGTTAACAACTTTATCTGGTGTGCCTGTAAATTTTTCTCTTAATTTTTCGTCTTGGGTGCAAACTCCAACTGGACATGTATTTGAGTGACACTGTCTAACCATTATGCAACCCATAGCCACTAAAGCTGTAGTTGCTACTCCAAATTCCTCTGCTCCCATCATCGCTGCTATTACCACATCACGACCTGTTTTAATTCCTCCATCAGTTCTAAGTGTAACTTGATGTCTTAAGTTGTTTAAAGTAAGAACTTGATTTGCTTCTGTAAGTCCCATTTCCCAAGGTATTCCAACATATTTTACACTTGTTTGAGGGGTAGCCCCAGTTCCTCCTGAGTGACCAGAAATTAAAATTATATCTGCTTTAGCTTTTGCTACTCCAGCTGCAATTGTTCCGATACCTGATGAAGCTACCAACTTCACGCCTACTCTTGCTTTCGGATTTATTTGTTTAAGATCATAAATTAGTTGGGCCAAATCTTCTATGGAATAGATATCATGATGTGGTGGTGGTGAAATTAATGTAACTCCAGGTGTAGAGTGTCTTAATCTTGCAATTTCATTAGTAACTTTGAAGCCTGGTAATTGACCACCTTCACCAGGTTTTGCACCTTGGGCAATTTTGATTTCTATCTCGTTACAATTATTTAAATAATTTATTGTTACCCCAAACCTTGCTGAAGCTATTTGTTTTACTCTTGAATTCGCACTATCTCCGTTTTCTCTAATTTTAAATCTATCTTCGTCTTCGCCTCCTTCTCCACTACATGAGGCACCCTTTATTCTATTCATGCCAATCGCTAATGTTTCGTGTGCTTCTTTGGATAAAGCACCATGAGACATGCTTCCACTACCAAATCTTTTCATAATCTCTTGCACATTTTCTACTTCATCAATTTTGATTGGATTTTTCGATTTAAAATCTATTAAGTCTCTTAAGCTGATTGGCTGTAGGTTATAAATTCCTTTAGTATATTTCTTATAAACCTCAAAAGAATTTTCAGTAACTGCAGTTTGTAAAAGATGAATTAATTTACCTTGGTATTGATGTGTCTCACCGTTTTTCCTGTAACGGTATATACCTCCAATTGGTAATATATTAGATTGGTTTTCGAATGCTTGTTTGTGAATATTTCTAATTTTTTTTTCAATACCTGTTAGGCCAATTCCAGAGATTTTAGATAGAACACCAGGAAAAAAGTCTTTAACAATTGTTCTACTAAGGCCTACTGTTTCAAAATTACAACCTCCTCTGTAAGAACTAAGAACAGAAATTCCCATTTTTGACATAATTTTTAATAAACCTAAATTAACAGATTTGATAAATCTGGAAACACACTCATCAAAACTTAAATTTCCAAATAATTTTTTTGAATATCTTTCAAATAAACTGTCAAACGCCAAATAAGGATTAACAGTCGTTGCTCCTACACCAATTAAAGTTGCAAATGAATGTGTATCAAGAGCATCTCCAGTTTGGACGTTTATTGAAACGTATCCTCTTAAACCTAATTTTATTAGATGAGTATTAACAGCACCAATACAAAGTAGCATTGGCATTGGTAGCTTTTCACTTGAAATATTTTTATCAGTTAAAACAAGCTGTGTAATTCCCTCTCTTGCTGCTTGCTCTGCTTGATTTTTTAAATTCTCTAAAGCGCTTTCTAAATCTGAATTTTTATCAAATAAACACTCTAAAATTCTTTGATTTTTTCCAAAAAAATCTATGAACTTATCAAACTGAGAATTCGATAGAACTGGGCTATCTAAAACGTAAATATTTTCCTCAGTAAGATTGTCAAAATCTAATATGTTACCAAGATTCCCAAATCTTGTTTTTAAACTCATCACCTTATTTTCTCTTAAAGAGTCAATCGGTGGATTGGTTACTTGACTAAAATTTTGTCTAAAGTAGTGATACAAAGGTCTATATTTGTCAGAAAGCACTGCTAATGGAGTATCATCACCCATAGATCCAGTTGCTTCTTTTGCATCTTCTGCCATTGGGTGTAAAATTAATTCTAAATCTTCTAAACTATATCCAAAACAATGCTGTCTAGTTCTTAACTCTTCATTAAGAAATATATTTTTTTCGTTCTCGATTGGAAACTTTTTATCTAGATCAATTATTTGATTATTAAAATGTTTGTACTCTTTTGCTAAGTAATTTTTAATATCGCTGTTTGTGAATACTTTTCCTTTTTCAATTCTTACACCAATTATTTCTCCAGGTCCTAATCTTCCTTTGGTTACAATTTTTTTTTCATTAAGATCGACCATTCCAGTTTCTGATCCAGCAAATAATAATCTATCTCTTGTAACAGTATATCTCATTGGCCTTAGACCATTTCTATCAGTAGCTGCGATTACCCATTCATTGTCTGTCGCTGCTATAGCAGCAGGACCATCCCAGGGCTCCATAGTGCTGTTAAGAAAATTAAATAATTGAAGATGATCCTTTGGAAGAACCTTACTTTTTTTTGACCATGCATCAGGTATTAAAAGTAATTTAGCTAAAGGTGCAGGTTGTCCTGAAATATTTAGTAATTCAAATACATTATCTAGCGATGCAGAGTCTGAGTTTCCAGATGGGATTACAGGTTTTAAATTTTCCATATCATCAAATAATGGGCTATGCATTTCTTGCTCATGAACCTTCATCCAGTTAATATTTCCTTTTAGAGTATTTATCTCACCGTTATGAGCTATTGCTCTAAAAGGTTGTGCTAAATCCCAACTGGGTGCTGTGTTAGTAGAAAATCTTTGATGAAAAATTGCAAATCTTGAAATAAATCTCTCATCTTTAAGATCAGTATAAAAATCTGACAAAGCCTCAGCAAGAAACATTCCTTTATAAATAATTGATTTAGAACTAAACGAACAAATATAAAAGCCATTAAGCTGGTTGTTTAGAGCTTCCTTCTCAATTTTTCTTCTTGTTTCATATAGAACTCTCTCTAAATTTTTACCAATTACTTTTTTATCATTATGTTTGAATAAAACTTGTGTAATCTCAGGTCTTGTATTTTCAGCTTTTTCGCCGAGCACAGAAGGATTTACAGGAACCTGACGCCAACCATAAATATTGAAGTTTTTTTTTGTTAATTCACTTTCTACAATTATTCTACATTGCTCCTGGCCTTGATAATCATTTCTTGGCAAAAAAATCATTCCAACACACAAATCAGAGTCGTCATGTCTGTGGCCAGTTATTTCAATTTTTTCGATAAAAAAATCTTTTGGAATCTCAATATGTATTCCTGCTCCATCACCAGTTTTACCATCTGCATCTATAGCTCCTCGATGCCATACGGCTTTTAGGGCTTGGATTCCATACTCGACAACTTTTCTAGACTTTACTCCCTCTGTTGATGCTACCAGTCCTACACCACAAGCATCATGCTCCATAGTCTCGTTATAAACAAAATTTTGCTTTAACTGGTTCAGATTTTTTTTATAAATGTTCATTAAGCAACTTTTTGTTTTTGTTTTAATTGAAGATAATTTGAAATTGATAAAGCTGCGTCCCTACCATCTTTAATTGCCCAAACAACTAACGAAGCTCCTCGCACAATATCACCAGCTGCAAAAACACCTGGAATATTTGTTTCCATGGTATCAAAATCAGCTTTAATTGTACCCCATTTTGTGACTTGTAATCTTTCCTCTTGGAATAGTTTAGGCAACTCCTCAGGATCAAATCCTAATGCTTTTATTACTAGGTCGGCTTTAATTTCAAATTCAGAATTTTCTTTTATAATTGGTTTCCTTCTTCCACTTTCATCTGGATCTCCTAGTTCTATCTTGTCTACTAATAAACTTTCTACTTTATTTGTTCCTTTAAATTCTTTTGGACTACTTAGCCAAACAAACTCAACTCCTTCTTCTTCTGCATTAGCAACTTCTCTTGCAGATCCTGGCATATTCACTTTATCTCTTCTGTATAAACATTTAACAGATTTTGCATCTTGTCTAATTGAGGTTCTAACACAGTCCATAGCAGTATCTCCACCACCAATTACAACTACATCTTTATCTTTAGCATTTAATGTTCCATCATCAAAAAGTTCAACTTTATCTCCTAATCCTTTTTTATTCGAGGCAGTCAAAAATTCCATCGCAGGAAATATATTACTAAGATCGTTTCCTGGAAGATTTACTTCTCTTGCTTTATAAACTCCAGTAGCAATTAAAATTGCATCATGTTTTTCATTCAACTCTTTTAAAGTAGCATCTTTACCTACCTCAAAGTTGTTTACGAATTGAATTCCACCTTCTTTTAAAAGTTTAATTCTTCTCTCTACAACATGCTTTTCTAGTTTGAAATTAGGGATACCATAAATCAATAGTCCACCAGATCGATCATAACGATCATAAATTGTAACTTGATAACCTTTTTTCCTTAATTCCTCTCCACAAGCAAGTCCTGCAGGTCCAGCCCCAATAATACCAATACTTTGATTAATCTCATTGATTACTTTTATTGGCTTTACCCAACCATTTTCCCAAGCAGTCTCTGTAATATATTTTTCAATTGATCCAATAGTTACAGTACCGTGTCCTGATTGCTCAATAACACAATTGCCCTCGCACAACCTATCTTGGGGACATATTCTCCCACATACCTCTGGCATGTTGTTAGTGCTTTGTGATAGTTGATAAGCCTCTTCATGTCTGCCTTCAGCTGTTAACTTAAGCCAATCAGGTATATTGTTACTTAATGGACAGTGAACTTGACAAAATGGGACTCCACATTGTGAACATCTGCTTGATTGCTCATTTGCTTTTCCTTTAATGAATTCTGAATAAATTTCTTTAAAATCCTCTTTTCTAGAGTTTTTGTCTCTTTTAGGTGGGTTTTGTTGACCTATCTCAACAAACTTTAACATTTTTTCTGACATTGGAGGGGAGGTATATACTATTGTTAAAGGAGGATAAAGAAAATATAGGTCATATTTACTGACTAATAATTTCCATTTTATTATAAATTTTGCGATTTTTTCACTTTCAACATACTTGATATGCAATTTTGTAATTGCTTTATTTTGGTTAGAATTTGATTATTTATTAATTTCTTGATGATTTCAAAATACATAGAAACTTCCATATTAGCAATAATCCAAGGTTTCTTTGAATTTATTCCAGTCAGTTCTTCTGCACACTTAATTTTAGTTACAAAAATTAATGATTTTCAGACAGCTTCACTACAATTAGATATTTGTCTTCATCTTGGTTCTTTATTAGCAATAATTTTTTATTTTAGAAAAGACTTAATAAACATATTTGAAAACAAATCTTTAGCTGTTTTAATATTATTAGGATCAATTCCTCTAATTTTAGTTGGTTTTATTTTACACTCAACTGGTATTATAGAAAAATTAAGATCTATAGAAGTTATTGCGTGGACAACTTTGCTTTTTGGATTACTTCTTTTTTTTGCTGACAAACAGACTATTAAAAAAAAAATTGATTTAGATCTTAATTTAAAAAATGTAATTATAATTGGTTTATTTCAAGCCTTAGCTGTTATACCTGGTGTAAGTAGATCAGGTGTGATTATAACAGCCTCACGTTTTTTAAATTTTGATAGAATTGATTCCACCAAAATCGCCTTTTACTTATCTATCCCTGCCCTTGCAGGAGCAAGTGTTCTTGGTATAAGTGATTTAATAAGTGATGAAATCAAATTTGATTTCGTTTTTTTATTATCTATACTTTTATCATTTATAATTTCTTATTTAACAATTAAATATTTTCTTATTTTTGTAAGTAAATTTAGTTTAAACTTGTTCGTTTATTATAGAATTTTTCTAAGTATTATTTTATTTGCACTTATTTACCTTTAAACTTTCTTAACGGCTGAAGGAGCAATCTGTGATAAAATCACTGCAAATAATATTAGGAAGCATCCAATAATATTATCCAAATTTAAAATTTGATTAAGGATTATCCAGCCTGCAAGTGCCGCAAAAACACCTTCTAATGAATATATTATAGCTGCAGGAGCTTCATCGATATTTTTTTGTGCATACATCTGAAGAGTAAAAGCAACACCACCTGATAGAATTCCAGCATAAAGTATAGAACTGTATTCTAAAAGTATTTTTTGAATATCTATTTCCTCAAATACATAAGCAGCTATTATAGAAAGTGAAAAAACAAAAATAGACTGTAAAGATGCATAAAATATAGGTAAATCAAATTTTTTCATAAATTTTCCCGCAAAAATTATGTGCAGCGCCCAAAATAAAGAGCACAGAATTACCAATGCATCGCCTAACATTATTTGTGAGTCTGAAAAATTACTTAATAAATAAACTCCGATTATACACATTACTATTGAAGGCCAGATACTCCAGTGAACTTTGATTTTATAAAAAAAAAATAACAATATTGGAACAATTGGGACGTAGAAAATTGTAAAAAATGCTGCATTAGCAATATTGGTATATTGTAAAGCAGCTTGTTGGAGCGAAGTACCCAAAAATAGAGATACTCCCATAAACATATAATATTTAAAAAAAAGTTTTTTGTTTGAATTAATTTCAGGAATTATTTTTTTTCTCTCAATTATTAAAGCAACTGGAAGCATAAAAAGAAAACCAACAAAAAACCTAGCAGAGTTAAAAGTCAGTGGACCAATGTTATCCATTCCAGTATCTTGTGCAATAAAAGCTGTTCCCCAAATAAAGGTCGTTATTAGAGCACAAATTAATGATGCTGATTTATTCATTTTGATTTTAATTTAATTAATTATGCTGTTCATTCTACAACAGCTATCAAAGTCTTCCTTATTGATATAACAGCCAGCCATTTTTCTCTTTCCACTAAATGACCCTCTTCCATGCATTACTCTCCAATTATTAAATATCAAAAGTTCTCCTGGTCGTAATATATGTCTCCACTGATATTTTTTACTGTTAGCTAATTGATCGAATTTTTTAATTGCGTTATAAAATTCTAATGTTGATTTATATGGTAAGTCGATGGGAGCTCTATCATAATTATTAAAACTGACTTGTACAATTTCTTTATTATTATTTAATCTAAAAACTGGTCTCTCTGCCTCAAGGTCAACACCATCCCCTAAATATTTACCTTTTACTTTTATTTCTGTGAGAGTTTTAAATAATTTTTGATGATTTTTTTTTAATTCTCTTGCTATAGATAAACCATCAACCATAATTGATGCTCCTCCTTTTGCATTATACTTACAACAAAGTAGTAATTGTAATCCAGGCGCATCATTACTGTATGTTGAGTCTGTATGTGGTCTTAATTCCTCCTGTGAATATGCGCTGTCAGCTTTTTTATTATCTGATTCAAAAGTCCATAGACCCCCAAAAATTGAATTTCTTACATAACCTATTTTATTAGCGATTTTATTTACTGATTTAAGATTTGGCTTACAATTTTTTATAACTGCAAAACCGTATTTATGTAAACTCTCTAGCAAGTTTAAGAAATTTTTATTTTTGTCTATTTTATTATAATCAATATAAATCTGGTTTTTGATATCACGAGCTATCCATGGTTTAATATTTTTCTTTAATTGCTTTTTCTCTGAATTATTCAACAGAAACTTATGTGAATATTTTGCTGGCGAAGATGAATCTGACCAAGTTATACTTAAAAGTTTTCCATTTTCTAAAATTTTGCCCTTAACTGCCTTCAAATCTGGCGCTAGATTAGCTGTAAAAGTCTTTCTTTGGTTTGTTCTAAAATCCCAATTTTCAGTATTTTTGATATGATCACGCAACCATATATTGGGATATATTTTTGATTTTCTGTTCACAAAAAAAATTTCAACATTATTTTTTTTTAATTTGAAATTTTTAATCATTTTCTTTTATATTAAATCGCCAATTTGTAAGCAAAATTTTTCCCTAAATTATCCTTCAGTTCGTTATTAAATCTTGCAGCTTCTGCACCATCAATTATTCTATGATCATAAGATAAAGATAAAGGTAAAACAGTTCTAGTCATAAATTTATTATTAATATATATTTGTTTCTTATAAGATCTACCAATACCGAGAATAGCTACCTCTGGCAAATTGATTATAGGAGTAAAAAAAGATCCTCCTATTCCTCCAAGGCTCGTGATTGTCATAGATCCTCCAAAAAATTCTTTTTTATTAATTTTTAATTCTCTGCAATCATTACTTACTTTTTTTAATTCATCCCCTAGCTGTGCAATATTCTTTATGTCAGCATTTCTAATTTTTGGAACCATAAGTCCATTAGGGGTATCTACTGCAATACCTATATGAAAATATTTTTTAAGTGTAATTTTTCCTTCCTCAATATTGTCTATGGAGGCGTTAAAATTTGGAAACTTTTTTAGTGTAGAAACCAAAGCTTTTATGATGAATGCTAAAGGTGTTATTTTCTTTTTTTTACCTGTGTAAATATCTGTTAAAGACTCCCTGAATTCGTCCATTTCAGTTATATCAGCTTCATCGTGGTTCGTTACATGAGGTATTTTATTCCAAGAATTTGTTAAATGAGGAGCTGCTATTTTTTTTATCCTGGAAAGATATTTTGTCTCTACAGCTCCAAATTCTGAATGTTTATATTCATCTATAATCTCACCTCTTTTTTCGTACTTTTCAAATTTAGTAGGCTTGCTAATTCTATCAGCAACAAATTTTTTAACATCACTTTCTACAACTCTGCCTAATCTCTCTGACCCCTTAATTTCTGATACATCTACTCCTAATTCACGGGCAAATTTTCTTGCTTTTGGACTAGCAAGAGTTGCTGAGTTTTGATTATTCAGGGAAATATTTACCTCTTCACTTTTATTTATATTTATAGGAGCTTTTATTTCTTTTTTATTTTCATTTTTAATTTCAGAAATATTTTTAATTGTTTTTTGTTTTTCTTCTTCAGACGCGATAATAGCTATTAAACTTCCTTCTGATACTTTATCTCCGATTTTCACATTTAATTTTTGAATTTTGCCTGAAAGTAAACTGGGTATCTCAACACTTGATTTATCACTTTCAATTGTGATCAAAGGATCATTTTTTTTTATAAAGTCACCTTCGTTTACTAGAACTTCGATTACCTCAACATCTTTGAATTCTCCAATATTTGGAACTATAAGGTTTTTATCTTCCATTATAATTTGGTTGGCATTGGTTTTGCCTGATCAATTTTATATTTTTTAATTGCATCCTTGACGTATTTTGATGCAATTAATTGCTCATTAGCTAAAATGCTTAATCCATATGTAACTATATGTTCTTTATCTACTTCAAAAAATTTTCTTAAATTTTTTCTCGTATCGCTTCTTCCAAATCCATCTGTGCCGAGTGAGTAAAAGCTTTTCGATACATAAGGTCTGATTTGATCAGAATTCATCCTCATATAATCTGAAGCCGCAAGTATAGGTCCTTCGGTTTTACCAAGACACTTTTCAAGATAGGTTATTTTTTTTTCTTTATCAGGGTTCAACAAATTATATCTTTCTACCTCTAATCCATCTCTTCTAAGTTCATTAAAACTAGTAACACTCCAAATTTCACTGTCTATTTCGTAATCATTTTGAAGAATTTCTGCAGCAGAAATCATTTCTCTTAAAATAGCTCCAGAACCGAGAAGTTGAATTTTATTTTTTTTGTGTTTTGAAAAATCCTTTATCCTATACATACCTTTTAAAATTCCATCTTCACACCCTTTTGGCATTTCAGGATGAGAGTAATTTTCATTCATAGTAGTTATGTAATAAAAAATATTCTCATTATTCTCATGCATTCTTTTAAGGCCTTCTCTAAATATGACTGCTAACTCATAATGAAATGTTGGGTCATATGAAATACAGTTGGGAATAGTGGAAGCCAATAAATGACTGTGTCCATCTTGATGCTGCAAACCTTCACCAGCTAAAGTTGTTCTACCTGCTGTAGCACCAATTAAAAATCCTCTAGCCTGACTATCTCCGGCTGCCCAAGCAAAATCTCCTGTTCTCTGAAATCCAAACATTGAATAGAATAGATATATTGGGATCATCTCAATATCATGATTTGTGTAAGATGTTCCTGCTGCTATCCATGAAGACATAGCACCTGCCTCATTAATACCTTCCTCTAGCACTTGACCACTTTTTTCCTCTCTATAAGAGCTTAATTGAGCTGCATCTTCTGGTTCATATTTTTGGCCTTCGTGTGCATAGATACCAATTTTTTGAAAGAACCCTTCCATTCCAAACGTTCTTGCTTCATCAGGAATTATTGGAACTAATTTTTTTGCAACATGTTTATCTCTTAATAAACTTGTTAACATTCTGACTAATGCCATTGTGGTGGACATTTCTTTTTCTCCAGTTGATTTTGTCATAGTGTCAAAAATATTTTTTTCTGGCGTTTTAATTGGTTTAGAAAAAGTTGTTCTCTCTGGGATAAAGCCTCCTAAGTCATATCTACGCTGTTTTAAGTATTTTATTTCAGGTGAATTTTCGTCAGGTTTAAAATATTCTATATTTTTAACCTGTTGATCACTTAAAGGGACGTCAAACCTATCTCTGTAATACATTAAGTCATCAACATCTAATTTTTTTTGTTGATGTGTAGTATTTACACTTTCACCAGATTTACCCATCCCATATCCTTTTATTGTTTTTGCAATAATAACAGTTGGGCTGCCTATATTTTTTACAGCTTTATCGTAAGCTGCATAAACTTTATGGGGATCGTGACCACCTCTGTTTAGTCTCCAAATATCTTTATCTGACATTGCAGATACCATTTGAAAAGTCTCTGGAAATTTTCCAAAAAATTTCTCTCTTACATACAAACCATCTCTTGCCTTAAATGCCTGATATTCGCCATCAACAGTTTCATTCATTAATTTAACAAGATGACCAGATTTATCATTGGCTAATAAAGAGTCCCAATAAGATCCCCAGATAACTTTAATAACATTCCAGCCTGCACCTCTAAATATTCCTTCTAGCTCTTGGATAATTTTACCGTTTCCTCTGACTGGTCCGTCAAGTCTTTGAAGATTACAATTCACTACGAATATTAAGTTATCTAATTTTTCTCGAGCTGCTAAACCAATTGCACCTAATGATTCTGGTTCATCCATTTCACCATCACCAAGAAAAGCCCAAACTTTTCTCCCTTCGTCTTTGATTAAACCTCTATTAATTAGATATTTCATAAAACGAGCTTGGTATATTGCTAGCATAGGACCTAGTCCCATTGAAACAGTTGGGAATTGCCAAAAATTAGGCATTAGCCAAGGGTGAGGGTATGAAGACAGTCCACCTTTATTAACTTCTTGTCTAAAACTGTCTAATTGTTTTTCGTTTAGTCTACCCTCTAGAAAAGCTCTTGCATACATGCCTGGAGCGCTGTGACCTTGAAAATAGATTAAGTCTCCTCCAAAATTATCACTTTTTGCTCTCCAAAAGTGATTCATCCCAACATCATATAAGGTTGCAGCTGATGCAAAAGTTCCTATGTGGCCACCTAATTCAGGAAATTTTTTGTTAGCTCTGACAACCATTGCTGCTGCATTCCATCTAATTAATGATCTTAACCTCCTCTCAATATTTTGGTCACCGGGAGATTTCGTTTCTTCCTCTGGAGGAATTGTATTTATATATGGAGTGCTTTGGGTGTAAGGAATTTTTGAACCCTGTCTGTATGCATGGTCAATTAGTTGCTTAATTAAAAAATTTGCTCTCTCAGATCCTTCTTGTTGAACAACAGCTGTAAGTGATTCCACCCATTCTTTAGTTTCTACAGGATCAATATCATCTTTATTAGAGACAAACTCTATATTGTTTTTTTTTATATTCTCAATTGGGTCAGGTTTTTTTATTTGATTTAAATTATCCTTGTATTGAATTGTATTTTCGGCCTCTTCAATAATTTTTTCAGTAAGTGGAGGTATTTTTTCATCTTTATTTTCAATCCCAACTACCGACAAAATTACATCTCCTTTTGAAACTTTATCACCAACTTTAACAATTATATCTTTTATTGAACCTTCAATTGTTGATGGAACCTCTACACTAGATTTATCACTCTCAAGAGTAATTACTGCATCATTTTTTTTTAAATTATCACCTTTTTTGACAAGTACTTCTATTACTTCTACTTGATCAAAATCTCCAATATCTGGGACTAACAATTCTAAGTTCATTTTGAAATATTATATATATCTTTTTTTCTAAAATAGATGATTATTTCCAAAAATAAATAATCAATATTTGAATAATCATAAATATAGATTAAAAATTAAACTAAAATACTTTAATAAGTCGCGCCTGTAGCTCAATTGGATAGAGCGCTTGGCTACGGACCAGGAGGTTCTGGGTTCAACTCCTAGCAGGCGCACCAAAATTGGAAAGGAATTAATTTGTCGCTTCAAAAATCAGTTATTTATTTTTTTTTAATTGTGATAGTTATTCTTTTTATAATTAGTGTATTTATTTAATGAGTAAAATTTATCACCAAATAAGTAAAAAACCTGGTTTTATGAAACATAACGGTGGTTTATTTTTCAGAGATTTAACAAAAGACAAATATCAATTTAAAACAAAAGTAAAAAAAAATCATATTAATAAAGTTGGAATTACTCACGGTGGATATATTGCATCAATAATTGATGCTGGTGCAGGTACAGCAGTATATCGATCTGCAGGAAATAAAGTCTGTGTAACTATTTCATTAGATATTAAATATATTGGTTCCTCAAAGATTGGTGATGAAATTATAGGTGATGTTAAAATTCAAAAAGTAACTAACACATTAGTTTTTATGAATTGTGAATTGAGATCAAAAAAAAATAAAATTGCTATAGCCTCAGGAGTGTGGAAAAAATTAAATAAAAAGTTATAAAAAAGAAATTTAAAATTTAAGCTGCTTTAGATTTTTAAACTCATTTAAAACCTTTGGATTTGCTAAAGCTTGGACATTTTTTATTTTACTTCCTTCAATTGTATTTTTTACTGCTAATTCAACAATCTTACCATTCTTTGTTCGAGGTATATCTGAAACTTGAATTATTTTTGATGGAACATGTCGTGGTGATGCCTCACTTCTTATTCTTTTTTTTAACCTTAAAATTATATCGTCATTTAAAGAATAAGATTTGCTCATAACAACAAAGAGAATTATTCTTACGTCATTATCCCATTTTTGTCCTACAACTATAGACTCTTTAACTTCTTTAAAATTTTCTATAACTGAATATATCTCAGCAGTACCTAGTCTAACCCCTCCAGGATTGAGTGTTGCGTCTGATCGACCGTAAATTATATAGCCTCCATTTTTTTTTTGCTCAGCATAATCTCCGTGATACCAAATGTTTTTATATTTTAAGAAGTATGCGCTTTGATATTTTTTACCTCCTGGATCATTCCAAAATTTGTTTGGCATCGATGGAAATGGAGATTTGCACACAAGTTCACCCTTTTGATTAAGAATTGACTCTCCTCTTTCTGAGAAAACATCAACATCCATACCAAGTCCATTATTTTGGATCTCGCCACTAAAAACTGGAGAAAATATATTTCCTAAAACAAAACACGATACAATATCTGTTCCCCCAGAAATGGAAGACAAATGAACATTTTTTTTTACATTTCTATAAATATATTCAAAACCTTCAGATGATAATGGTGAACCGGTTGAACATATAGTTTTAAGATATTTTAGTTTAAATTTAGACTTAATATTTAATTTTAATTTTTTAAGTTGATCAATAAATTTTGCACTAACACCCAATAGTGATATTTTTTCTTTTTCAGCTATTTTAAATAAAAGATCTTTATTTTTATGCATTGGAAAACCATCAAATAAAACAATCGAAGCTTCGCTGGCCAGTGCACTTACAAGCCAATTCCACATCATCCATCCACAAGTAGTAAAATAAAATATGTTATCTCCTGGCTTAATTTCACAATGAAGTTTGTGTTCTTTCAAGTGTTGAAGTAACACTCCTCCAAGTCGGTGGCAAATACACTTTGGTTTTCCTGTTGTTCCACTTGAATATAAAATAGCTAAATCATCATTAAAATCGAACTTTTCATACTTAAAAATTTTATTTTTTGAATGAACAATATTTTTTTTTGTAAAAATATTTACATTTTTTAAATTACTAATTTTAGTTAATTTTTTTCCAGGGTATGAAAATATAAGAACATATTTTATGGATTTTATCTTATGAACAATTGATGGCAATCTTTCTAAAATACTTATTTCTTTTCCATTATAATAATACCTGTCAGTTAAAATTAAAATTTTTGGCTTAATTTGTGAAAATCTCTCAATTAGTCCTGGTGTTCCAAAATCAGGTGAGCAAGATGACCAGATAGCGCCAATAGCTGCAGTTGCTAAGAAACACTCAACCGTCTCAATTTGATTTGGCATATAAGCAGCAACACGGACACCTTTTTTTATTTTATGTTTTTTAAAAAATGTAGCTAAATCTTCAACATTCTTTTTAAGGTCAATCCAAGATCTAGTTTCTTTAAAACCATTTTCGCTAATAAAAGTAATAGCTTTTTTATTATTGTTTTTTACTAGGAGATTTTCAGCAAAATTCAATTTTGAGTTTACTAAAAATTGATTTTTAGTAAATTTTTTATGAAATTTGTTTTTTAATGATTTAACCCCTTTAACTTTTGCAAAGTCCCAAATATCACTCCAGAAAGAACTTGGGTTTTGTAAACTCCATTTAAGAAGTTTTTTATAATTTTTATTACTTTTAAAATTATATTTATTATTTAAAAATTTTTCAAAACTACGTAAGTTTGAGTTTTCTTTTTGGGATATAGTGGCTTCCCATAATTTTTTCTGCATCGAAAAAAATATATTGAATTTTTATTAATTGTGATAACTTTATCCAATAATAATTTAAAATGAGAACTTTTTCACCTCTGATTCGGACTAGTTTTAGACTATCTTTGTTCTTTTCAGGCAACAAAATATAGTAGGCAAAAAAAAGATCATACTAAAAGTAGAAATGTCAAAAAATAAAGTTACAGCAGTTCTTGGTCCAACAAATACTGGGAAAACCTTTCTAGCAATAGAAACTATGCTTTCTTTTGAATCAGGAATGATTGGTTTCCCATTGAGATTATTAGCAAGAGAGGTCTATGACAAAATTATAAAAAAAATTGATCCATCAAAAGTAGCTCTAATAACAGGAGAGGAAAAGATTATCCCAATAAATGCAAAATATTTTCTTTGCACAGTAGAATCAATGCCCATTGATAAAAATCTTGAGTTTGTGGGTGTAGATGAAATTCAAATGTGTAGCGATAATGAAAGGGGTCATATTTTTACAGATAGATTATTAAATCTCCGAGGAGAAAAATTAACAATGCTAATGGGATCTAATACAATAAAACCCATTTTACAAAAACTGAGTGATGATATTGAATTTATTAATAAAGAAAGATTTTCAAAACTTTCATTCGGGGGACATAAAAAAATATCAAGAATAGAGAGAAAAAGTGCTGTAATAGCTTTTTCAGCTGAAGAAGTTTATGCAATAGCTGAGCTCATTAGAAGACAAAAAGGTGGGGCTGCTATTGTTATGGGTTCACTAAGTCCAAAGACACGTAATGCTCAAGTTAGTTTGTATCAATCTGGGGACGTAGATTATTTAGTTGCAACTGATGCAATAGGAATGGGTATAAATATGGACTTAGATCAAGTTTTTTTTTCAAATATTAAAAAATTTGATGGTAAAAAATTAAGAAGACTTAATATTTCTGAAATAGGACAGATTGCAGGACGAGCTGGAAGATACTTAAACGATGGATCTTTTGGAATAACTGGTGAATGTGGTGAGATTAATCCTGAAGAAATTGAAGCATTAGAACAACATAAATTTCCTGAAATACAGCAAATATTTTGGAGGAATTCAAAATTAAACTTTAGTAGTAAATTAAATTTAATTAAATCTCTTGAAGAGAAACCAGATAAAGAATGGCTTAGAAGAATTTATGAATGTGAAGATGAAAAAGCCTTAAAATATTTTTTAAAAGATGCAACTGACTTTCAAATTCTGGAGAATTCATATGATTTAAAAATTTTATGGGAATGCTGCCAAATTCCTGATTTTGTAAAGAAAACATATGGAAATCATTTAGAAATTATTAGTAAAGTTTTTAAATTCCTAACCAGTAAAAATAAAAGAATTCCAAATCAATATATGAAAGAACAGCTAGCTTCGTTAGATAAAATTGATGGAAATGTTGATTCTATATCAAATAGAATTGCAAATGTAAGAACATGGTCTTACGTCGCAAATAAAGCAAATTGGGTAGAAAATCAGGATTACTGGGTCGAAAGAGCAAAAAATCTTGAAGATAAACTTTCTGATAGATTGCATGAAGAACTAACAAAAACTTTTATTGATAAAAGAGCAAGTGTGCTTGCTAGAGGGTTAAAACAAGATATCACTTTTAGCACTGAAATTATAGAAGATGAAAAAGTGATGATTAATAATCAATATATTGGGAATTTAAAAGGTTTAAAATTGCATTTAGATTTAAAGGTTGATGCTCTAGATGCCGATATAAAATCTCTTAAAAAAGCAGCTAGACAAAATGTAAGTCCAGAAATAATCAAAAGAATAAAGCAGATAATTGACACTGGATTAATAGAATTAAAAAAAGATTTTAAAATTTATTGGAAAAATAATCAAATAGCTAAATTATTACCAGGTGAAGATTATTTAAATCCAAAAGTACATCTCCTTATAGACGATATGATTGAAAATGACGAGAGAAGTAAACTTGATTTATTTATTCAAGGATGGATACAAAAAAAAATAAATACAGAATTAAAAAGCTTGGTTGATTTAAAAAATACTCAAGAAAAAAACTCAGACCTTAGAGCTTTAGCGTATCACCTATATGAAAACAATGGGGTTGTGAAGAGAGAAGATGTTTTATCTTATCTTAAAAAGCTTGATCAAAATGAGAGGAAAAAGCTTAGAAATTTAGGAGTAAGATTTGGACGTTATCATATTTTTTTATTTAAATTATTTAAACCAAGCACAGTCTCTTTGAGAACTCTATTGTGGAAAAATTATCATGAAAAAAATGAACAATTAGAACCTCCAACGTTTGGATTAAACTTTTTGGAGCAAGATAAACCATCGAATAGAGAGTTTATGCTTTTATGTGGATTTGAAAAATTTGACAGGTTTTATGTAAGAATTGATATTCTAGAAAGGCTTTTTCTTATGATTTTTAATTCAAAAAATAAAAATAATGACACAGAGATAAAACTGATACCTGACATGTTAAATTTATTAGGTTGTAATAAGGAAAATTTTACAAAATTATTAAATAAAATGAATTATAAAACTTTTGAAAAAGAAAAAGATCTTTACTTCAAGTATTTACCATCTAAAAAAGTATTTAAGAAAAAGAATGTAAATAAAGAAATTAAAGACAATCCTTTTCAAGTTTTGAAGCAACTTAATTTAGATTAATGTTTAACCTTTTTAAAAAAAATGAGGATACTAAAGAAAATAATGTTTCTTTAATTGCCGTTTGCTCTTTATTAATTCATTCAGCAAAAATTGATGAAAACTACACAGAAAAGGAAAAAAACATAATAATCAAAGCATTAATTGAAATGGGCGCAAAAGATGAAAATTTGGAGGAGATAATTAGAGAAGCTGAAAAGAAAGAACAGGATTCAAATCAAATATTAGATTTTACAAAAAAGGTTAAAAACATAAGTGAAGACGAAAAAAAAATTATAATAGAAGCGTTATGGAAGATTATTTACTCTGATGAAAATGCAGATGTTTATGAAACAAATCTAATGAGACGTTTATCAGGCTTGTTGTATTTAGATAATAAAGTAGTAGGTGATATCAAAGAAAAAGTTAAACAAAGTCTATAATGACATATCTTGTAAATGAAAAATGTATTAAGTGTAAATTGATGGATTGTGTTGAAGTTTGTCCAGTTGATTGTTTTTATGAAGGCAAAAATATGCTTGTAATTAAACCGGATGAGTGTATAGATTGTGGCGTTTGTGAGCCAGAGTGTCCAGTCGATGCTATAGTTTCAGATACAGAGCCAGGAAGTGAAAAATGGCTTGAAATGAATACAAAGTACTCTGAAATTTGGCCAAACATAAACGAAAAAAAAGATCCCCCTGAGGATCATGAAAAATTTAAAAACGAAGATGATAAATTTGAAAAATATTTTAAAGAAAACATCCAATAAGAAAACTAAAGTAAAAACAAAAAAAGTAGTTAAAAAAAAAACAAAATTAGCAAAAACCAAAAAAATTCCAAAAATTAAAAAAGTTCTTAAAAAAACTAAAACAAGTAAAATATCTAAAAATTTATCTAAACCAAAAAAAGTAGAAAAAGCCCAGGTAAAGACTGAAGCTTTAAGGATCCCAAAAAATAATGAGCAAAAACCAGAAATTAAAAAAGTAAAAAAACAAGAGACTGAAAAAAGGGAGTATAAAGTTAAAGATTATGTAGTTTACCCGAAACACGGTGTTGGTCAGATTACTGAATTCAAAAAGATTAACATTGGTGGAATTGATGTGGAAACATACATTTTAAAATTTGAGAAAGATAAAGCTAGTGGAATGGTCCCAGTAAATAAACAATCACATTTGAGGCCACTTGCAACAATAAATCAAGTAAACAAATGTATTAGTATTTTAAAGAGTAAACCTAAAATCAAAAGATCAATGTGGAGCAGAAGGGCACAGGAGTATGAAGCAAAAATATCATCAGGTAAAATATATGAGCTTGCCGAAGTAGTAAGAGATCTTAACAAAGGAGACGATTTGATGATAGACCAATCATATAGTGAGAGACAACTTTTTGAAAAAGCTTACGACAGGTTACTCACAGAATTTCAAATCGTAATGGGTACTAGTCTAGAAGATACTCAAAAAAAGCTTGATAAAGCTCTCAAAAGAAACTTGGAGAAACAAATTCAAAAAGTAGAAGCTAAACCTGCATCAGAAGATATTTCAGAAGAAGTTGTAGCAGAATAAAAAAAAACGCTTCCCACGCAAGCGCCATGAGAAGCGTAATCAATTAAAAAGAATACTAAACTATTTTCTTCTTTTCTTCTTAGCTTTTTTCTTAGCTTTTTTCTTAGTTTTCTTTTTAGCAGCTTTTTTTCTTCTTTTAGCCATCTTTAGCTCCCTTTTTTTTACGAATCTTTTTGATTCGTTTAGTTATTCTTTTTTTATTTTTTTTGAATAGTTATGTCAAATCTTTATTTGTTTTAAAAAAAAACTTAACTCTAGAAATTTTTTTTTAAATTTTATTTAAAAAAAGTTAAGTAAATTGCGATAAATAAACAATATAATTTTTTATTAATATAAACTTTCAAATTTATTTTTAAATTTTTGAATTATTTTATATCTTTTTAACTTCATTGTTGGTGTTTGCATTCCATTTTCAATTGAAAATTTTTCTTCTGAAATAAAAAATTTTTTAATTTTTTCAACTTTTGTAAGATTTTTATTTATTTTTTCTATTTCTTTTTGAATTTCTTCTTCATTAATATTTTTTTTTTCTTCACTAAGAACTAACATTGAGACCAAATAAGGTTTATTGTCTCCATAAACAATTGCTTGATCAATTAATTCTGAATTAACTAATTCATTTTCAATTTTTAACGGAGAAATATTATCTCCTCCAGGTGTAACCAATATATCTTTCTTTCTGTCTGTAATCTTGAGGTAATCATTCTCAAATAAACCAATATCTCCTGTATGTAGCCAACCGTCTTTTAACACTTTATCTGTCTCTTCTTTATTGTTCCAGTAGCCAAGCATTACGTTCTCTCCTTTAACTAATATCTCACCATCTTGAGCAATTTTTACCTCATTTCCTTTAAAAGGTGGTCCTACGGTTTCTACCCTAATATCATGAAATGGATTACAGCTTACTACTGGAGAGGTTTCTGTTAATCCATAACCTTGTAATGTTGGTAGTCCGATTGCGTTAAGAAATGTTCCGACATCTTTATCTAAAGGACCCCCACCAGAAACAAAAGCTTTCAGATTTCCTCCAAACTGAGACTTTATTTTTCTTCTAACAACAGTTTCTAGTATAAAATCAAAAAAATTATCCATTAATGAAAGTGGTTGTTTATTGATTTTCTTTTTTCCAATTTGTAACATTTTAGAAATTAATTTCTTTTTCAAACCTGTTGCTTTATTAAAAGCCGAATTAATTTTTTGATATAGGTTCTGATAAAATCTTGGAACAGCTGTCATTATATGTGGTTTACAATCATTCATATTTTTAATTAATTTCTCTATACTTTCAGCATAGAATACTTTTGCACCTACACAAATTTGAACAAATTGAACTGCATGCTCATAAGAATGTGACAATGGTAACCATGTTAAGAACCTAGAATTTTTAGAAACAATAGGTTCTAATATTTCCATTGCTCCTTCGCAATTATTAAGTATACCGCCATGACTTAATATTACCCCTTTTGGATTTCCTTGTGTCCCAGAGGTATAAATAATACATGCAGGATCTTTTCTTGTAATATCTATTTTAGATGGTGGAGAGTTAGAAACATTATTACCTAAATTTAAATTTTTAAAATTAAGATATTTATCTTTGTCAATTTTAATATCTTCAAACGAAATAACTTTTTTAATTGAAGTATTATTTTTAAGTATGTTTTCAATTTTAGAAAATTGATCTTGATTAGAAACAATCAAAACTTTTGGCTGGCAATCGTTAATAATATATTCATAATCTTTCTCAACATATGTAGTGTAGGCTGGAACTGTAATTGAACCAGACAACATTATCGAAAGATCAGAAATCATCCACTCTGGTCTATTTTCAGAAATTAGTAAGCATCTATCTCCCTTTTGATTAATATTACTTATCTCCTTTGAGAGTTTTAGAATGTTATTTTTTGTTTCCTCCCATGTAAAAGATCTTTGATTATTATTAAGAGGTGTTAAAAAAATACTATTTTTATCCTGTAATTTGTATCTTTCAAAAAAGAGTTCTAATAAATTATTTATTTCACTTACTTTCATAAATTTTTGGTGGGCAAAGAGAGAATCGAACTCTCACAGTATTGCTACTATTGGATTTTGAGTCCAACGCGTCTACCAGTTCCGCCATTCGCCCTCAGTCAAAAGACTGCATTGATTTTAACAATAGTATTAAAACATTTATTATAATAAAAGAAAATATGTTTAAAGAGCTATATAGGAAATCAATTGAATTAGCTGCACATAAAAGTTCAAAATTTTTTCTAGCTATTATATCATTTATAGAAAGTTTTATTTTTCCAATACCTCCAGATGTATTAATCATTCCAATGACAATAGCGAAAAGGCATGAATGGTACAGAATAGCTCTAATCGCAACAATATCATCGGTACTGGGTGCATGCTTGGGTTATCTAATTGGCTACATTTTTTTTAACGAAATAGGTTTAAAAATATTTGAATTATATGGTGTTGATAATGCATCTTTTTTAAAAGATAAGGTTTCTAGTGAGGGAGGTGTCATCGCATGGATGACCTTACTTGCTATTGCAGGGTTTACGCCAATCCCTTTTAAACTATTAACAATTACAAGTGGCTTTGTGCATTTTAATATTTTTTATTTTATTATTATTTCCTTTTTAACGAGAGGATCTAGGTTTTTTTTAATTGCTTTTTTAATAGGAAATTTTGGTGCTGCCATGCGTAAAATTATTGAAAAAAAATTATTAAAAGTTTCAATAATCGCGTCTATTGTAATAATTATTTTCGCTTTATTAATATATAATTTTTTAGAAAATTTTATAAGTTAATGAATATTTTTTTAAGCAGAAAAAGTTTATATTTGGTAATTTTAGGATATTCTATTTTTGCAATTATCTATGCCTTGTATGTAGAATATTACTTAAATTATCAGCCATGTAAATTATGTCTTTATCAGAGAGTGCCTTTTATTTTAGCAATTTTTGTAAGTTTTGTTGGATTTAATTTTCCAAAAAAAGATGAGGTATTGATTTTATTAATAACAACATTTGCTGTTGGTATGATAATTTCTGGATACCATTTTGGTATAGAAAATAATATTTTTGAGGAATTTAAGGGTTGCAGTAACAATTCTTTAAATATTACAGATAAAGCTGATTTATTAAAAAGTTTAAATCAGACATTGCCAAGTTGTAAAGATATATCTTTTACTTTATTCGGTATATCTCTAGCAGGATTAAACTTTTTGTCCTCTTTATTAATTCTTATTTATTCAGTAAGAACCCTTGTTTATGAAAAAAACTAATTCAAAAAAAGTAGAAGAGTTCATTCGTGTAGATCATGCTGGGGAAAGAGGCGCAGTAAAGATTTATGAAGGACAACTCTTAGCTTTAAAAACAATCTGTAAAGATAGCAAGCTTGAAAAAACAATTGAAGAAATGAAAGTTCATGAACTAGAGCATAAGAATTATTTCGAAGCCGAGATAAAAAAAAGAGATATTTCTCCAACAAAACTATTGCCGCTCTGGGATTTGTTGGGTGTGGGTTTGGGTTTTGGATCAACAATTTTAGGAAGAAAAGCTGCCATGTTGTGCACTGCATCTGTTGAAGAGGTAATTGATGGACATTATAAAGATCAAATTGATCAACTTGGATCAGATGAAGAAGAGTTAAAAAATAAAATTATAAAATTTAGACAGGATGAACTTCACCATAAGGATATTGCATACGAAAAAGGTGCTACCAAAAAAGGTTTATACTCAGTATTGGACAAAATAATTAAAACTGGTTCTAAAGCTGCAATAAAAATTTCTGAAAAAATATAATTAAGGCTCTAATTCTACATCCCAGTATAAATAATCCATCCAGCTTTTATGCAAAAAGTTAGGCGGGAAATTTTTTCCATTTTTATGAAGATCTTCAGTAGTTGGTTCGTACGGCCATTGAAAAAGAGACATTCCAGAACTTTTAAGTAGTCTGCCTCCTTTCTTTACATTGCATGACGAACATGCTGTTACCACATTATTCCAATCAGTTTTTCCACCTTTAGACCTTGGTAGCAAATGATCAAAGGTTAGTTCATTTTTACTTCCACAATATTGGCAACTAAACTTATCTCTTAAAAATACGTTAAACCTAGTAAAATTTGGATTTGCTTGGGGCTTAATAAATGATTTCAAAGCTATTACACTAGGTAATTTCATACTGTAAGAAGGACTTCTTACAGTTCGATCATAATAGCTTACAATTGAAACTCTATCTAAAAAAACAGACTTAATAGAATCTTGCCAACTCCATAATGATAATGGATAATAACTTAAAGGTCGGTAATCAGCATTTAAGACTAATGCTGGACATTTTTCTAATGATAGATTTTGATCAGAATTAAAAACCATACTTAAGCTTATCTTATATAAATTTTTATTTCAATCCAGGATATTTAATAAAAAAATATTTATTATGTTTTTAAATTTTTTTTTATAAAATTTAATGCCGCACTTGATGCTTCAATTGGGATATGATGGCCACAATTTTCTATCATTAAAGTTTGAATATTTAATTTATTTCTAATTAAAAAATCTTTTGCATCTAATAAGTAATTTGGAGATACTACTTCATCTAAATTTCCGTGAATAAGCATAATTTTTGGTTTTGATTTTAATCTTAATGATATATCGTCCTTACTTATAATTTTTCCTGAAAAACCAACCACACAATTAAAACTTTCTTCGGATGTTAGTCCAATATTTAATGACATCATGCATCCTTGGCTAAAACCAGAAATACAAATTTGAGAATTTTTAAGATTATATGTGTCCTTAATTTCTTCGATAAATTTATTTATTATATTTTCTGCTTTATGGGCTTCATTAAGAACATAATTTTCATCATCCTTTGATAAATCAAACCACTGGAAGCCTACTGGATTGATAGGGCAGGTTTCGTGACCATCTGGACATAAGAATACTGTATTTTTTAAAAACCTTTTCCAATTGAGAGTTAGCATACTAATATCTTTACCATCACCACCATAACCATGAAGTAAAATAACTGCATTTTTAATTTCCTCACCTTCTTCTGGTTTTACAATTGTTGTATTTAGGCAAAATGTCATAGAGAATTAATTATGTTTTTTTATTTTAAAAAGAAACTACAATCAAATAATGGTTTCAGAAATTTTAGTAAAAATCGTAGCAGTCATTTTACTCATTTCAGTTGCAGTTGTTTTGATTTTAGGGATTAAAACTTTATTTAAAGGGAATGAAGATAAAAAATATTCAAATAAACTTATGCAATTAAGAGTTTTACTTCAGTTCATTGCTATCATTGTCTTAGTAGGTTTGGCTTATTTTTTTAAGAATTAACTATACTCTTTAACCATTCTAAAAATTGTTTATCTAAAAAATCAATTGATCCAAGTATTCTAGATATCTCATGTCCTTCTTTATCTAATATAATAGTTGTTGGTACACCTCTTAGTTTAAACTTTTTTGCAAGATCTCCGCTTGGGCCACTAAATATTTCTAAATTGTCTATGCCGAGTTCATCGAAAAAAATTTTAGATTTTTCATATTCCTCTTCACCAATATTTATAGGAATTATATTTATTTTTTTTAACTCAGAAATATTTTTTATATTATTCAGAGATGGCATTTCCTCCTTGCAAGGCGCACACCAAGTTGCCCAAAAATTAATTAAACTTATATTATTCTTAAACTCTTCTAGAGTTTTTTTGTTATTAAGTGAGTCAAAAAAGTAAACTCCTTTAATTATTTTTTTTTCTTTATGAATTATCAAGTTTTTAATATCAGGTTGCTCTATTGAATATGAGGTTCCAGATGATATTAAGTATAGAAAAATAGTAAAATAATAAAAATTTTTAAATTTCATTTAATAAGAATGATTAATTATCATGACTAAAAATAAAAACAATCAGCCAATTTGGAGTTCTAGAATAAAAAAAAACTCTAATAATCTATTCAGAAAAGTTGGCGGATCACTAGATATAGATAAAAGATTATTTAATGAAGATATATCTGCATCTATTGTTCATACAGAAATGCTTTTTAAGCAAAAAATAATAAATTTTAAAATTAAAAATAAGATTGTATGGGGTTTAAATAGAATAAGAAATGAAATTATAAAAAAAAAATTTCCCTTTGATAAAAATCTTGAGGATATTCATATGAATATTGAAAAAAGATTGTTTGATTTGATTGGTGAGGATGCTGGATTTATACATACCGCAAGATCTAGAAATGATCAGGTAATCACTGATTTTAAAATATGGTTAAAAAAATCAACTTATGAAATAACTAAAACACTTGATGCTCTTATAAGTACAATTCTGAAAGTTGCAGATAAAAATATAAAAACCGTCATGCCTGGTTTTACTCATTTAAAAAATGCTCAACCAATTTCATTTGCACATTATATGATGGCTTACGTTGAAATGTTCAAAAGAGATAAAAAAAGATTTAAGAATAATTTAGATGCTCTAAATGAAAATCCACTTGGTGTAGCTGCTTTATCAGGAACTTCTTTTAACATTGATAGAAACTTCACTACAAAAAAGCTCAACTTTTCAAAACCGACAGATAATTCTATAGATACTGTTTCTGATAGAGATTTTGTTTTAGATTTTCTCTATGCATGTTCAGCCTGTTCAATACATATATCAAGAATTGCTGAAGAATTTATAATTTGGAACTCAGACGCCTATAATCTAATTCATTTAAATGACAAAATTGTAACTGGATCTTCAATTATGCCTCAAAAAAAAAACCCAGACCCACTCGAATATTTAAGAGGTAAGACAGGATCATCTTTTGGGAATCTTTTTTCAATGCTCACAATTTTAAAAGGGCTTCCTTTGTCTTACTTTAAAGACTTACAAGATGATAAAGAATTAGTTTTTAAATCATATGATCAGCTCAAAATATCCTTAAGTCTTTTAAATGATATATTTAAAAATTTTTCAGTTAATAAGAAAGAAATGCTTAGTCTCGCAAATAAAGGTTACCTAACAGCTACAGACCTGGCAGATTACATGGTCAGAGAATTAAACTATCCTTTTAGAAAATCCTACTTGCAAACAGCAAAAATTATTAACTTTGCAGAAAGAAATGGCAAATCTCTAAGTGATCTTACAATAAATGAAATAAACAAAGTTGAACCAAAACTTAAAAGTGATGTTCTTAAAATATTTGATCTGAATTACTCAATAAATTCGAAAACTTCTCATGGTGGAACATCTTTTGGTAATATAAAGAAGATGATAAGAAGATATAAAAAAAATAATGAAAAATAAAATAATTTTAATTTTAATTTGCTTAGTAGTACTGACAGCATGTGGTAGAAAGGGAGATCCTGAGTATCAAGCGAATGATACTAGAACTGTCACTTATAATATCTAATGAGATATAAAAATAATAATTATTTTATCGAGAATATAAGTCTTGATAAACTTGCAATAAAATACTCCACACCTTTATATTGTTATTCATATAATAAATTAAGAAGTAACATTATAAATTTCTTTACACATTTTAAAAAGTTTTCTCCATTAGTTTGTTTTGCAATTAAATCAAATACAAATATTAATTTAATTAGAGAGATAAAAAAATTTGGACTTGGTGCAGATGTGGTATCAAAAGGAGAACTTATGCTGGCGCTTAAGGCGGGGATTAACAGAAAAAAGATAGTATTTTCTGGAGTTGGAAAAACTGAGAGTGAACTCAAATTTGCAATAGAAAAAAAAATATTACTGATAAATTCTGAGTCTGAAAGTGAGATAAAAATAATTGAAAAAATAGCTAAGAAAAAAAATGTGGTTGTAAATATTGGAATTAGATTAAATCCAAATACCGATGCAAATACTTTGAAACAAATTTCAACTGGAAAAAAAGAAAATAAATTTGGAGTGGATGAGAAAACATTTTTAAAATTAGTCTCTGTTTTAAGAACATCAAAAAATATCAAATTAAAATGCCTAAGTGTACATATTGGTAGTCAAATTACCGATCACAAACCATATGAAAAAATGCTTAAAGCTGTTGATAAAATAATTAATAAAGCCAAATTTAATTTTGAATATATTGATTTAGGCGGTGGCATGGGCATATCATACGAAAAAAATCAAAAAAAACTTGATTATAAAAAATATAAATCAGCAATTGAAAAATTTTTAAGAAAAAATAATTCAAAACTTATTTTTGAACCTGGCAGATCAATAATTGGGAATACTGCAATTTTGATATCAAGGGTAATATATTTAAAGGAAACCAGTAAAAAAATTTTTGTAATTTTAGATGCTGGAATGAACGATATGATGAGACCAGCTTTATATGGTGCTAAACATCAAATATTGCCTGCCTTTAAAAATAAAAAAAAATCAAAAAAGAGTTATGAGTTCGTTGGTCCAATTTGCGAAACTACAGATAAATTCTTATCTGTAAGCAATTTTAATAAATTAAAAGAGAGAGATTTAATTTTTATAAGTGATGTAGGTGCATATGGTTCTTCTTTAAGCTCAAATTATAATATAAGGCCAAAACCAAGCGAAATATTAATAAATAAATCCAAAATAACTATTTTAAAAAAAAGACAAAAATTAGAAGATATAATCTAATTTTTGGACAAAATGATAAGAAATACATTATTTTCATTTTTTTTCTTTACTGGAATAGTAGTTATATCAATTCTCTTTCTTCCCTCTCTAATGTTTCCTCAAAAAATTGTATTATTTGGTGGTAAATTATTTGGTTATTGGTCAAGTTTTTGTCTGAAATTTTTTTTAAATACTAAAATTAATATCAAAGGAAAAGAAAACATTATTAATGATACAAAATTTTTCATTGCTTCGTCTCATCAATCAATGTTTGAAACTTTTTTTTTACAAACTATTTTCAACTCACCAAAATTCATACTTAAATATGAATTATTAAAAATACCAGTATTTGGTTGGTATTTAAGTAAAATTGGATCAATTTCTGTAAACAGAAATAAAATATCTAAAGATAACATTGGTCTTATAGATAAAATTAAAAATGCTGTAATTACTTCTGATAGACCAATTATTATATTCCCTCAAGGAACTAGGGTATTACCAGATGAAAGAGTTCCATTTAAAAAAGGTGTTGGAAGAATTTATAGTGAATTAAATATAAAGTGTCAGCCTATAGCAATAAACTCTGGGACTGTGTGGCCAAAAAAGGGAAGTTTGATTAAAAATAAAACTATAACAATTTCAATACTAGAGGCTATTGAACCAGGACTAGACTCTAAAGAATTCACTAACTTAATTGAAAAAAAAATATACTCTGAATTAGATAATATTGATTAGCCTTTCATTGGCATAACTACATAAATACTGTCAAAATCAGCTGGGTCTCTAATTAAAGCAGGAGATCCAGTATCTTTTAAATAAATCTCGATTTGATCCCCGTCTAACTGAGAAGCTACATCAATTAGATATCTTGAATTAAAACTAATATCTAATTCGTGATCAAATTTAACAGATAAACTTTCTTTTCCATCTCCACTATTCGTATTGTTTACAGACATATCGAGCATATTTTTCTTTAAATTAAATTTCACTCCGTCTTTTTTGTCTAAAGAAACTGATGCTACTCTATCAACTGAATTAAGGAACGATTTAAGTTCAATCTCTAATTTTTTCTGGTTCTCTTTTGGTATAACCTGAATGTAATTAGGAAACTTTCCATCAATAAGTTTCGAAATTAATATACTATTGTTTAATTCAAATTTTATTTTAGATTTTATATTTGAAATTTTTACATCACCCTCAAAATCTTCTAATAAAGAACAGAGTTGAAAAATAGTTTTTTTTGGGAGAATTACAGGATCAAATTCAATTTTATTATTTAATCTAATTTTTGATACTGACATACGATGACTGTCTGTTGCAGCAGCTGTTAAGTAAGCTTTGTCTTCAACTTGTGTCTGGTGGAAAAAAATCCCACTCAAATAATGCCTAGTTTCGTCGTTAGATATTGAAAATTTACATTTATTTAATAACTTCAGTAAATCTTTTGAATGCATTGAAAATTCATTTTGATTAAAATTTTCATCTGTTAAGGGAAATTCAGAGGCACTTATACAATTTAAATTAAATATTGATTTTTCAGATTCAAGTTGGAGTTTACTTTCACTAGGATTTGAAAAACTTATTTTGCTTCCTGAAGATATTTTTCTTACAATATCATACATAATTGACGATGAAGTAGTTGTTTTACCTTCCTCTAAAATCTCAACATTAGAAATTTTATGGATAAAAATTAAATCTAAATCCGTTGCGGTGATTGTTAAATGCCCACTGTTTATTTCGAGCATCACATTTGATAGGATTGGAAGAGTACTTCTTTTTTCAATTACACCTTGGCAATAACCTAAGGACTTTTGAAGATCTTGTTGGTTAACACTAAATTTCATTATCTTGGTTATACAAAATTTTATTTTTTAAACTGTCTATATTTATATTCAATTCATTGTCCTCTTTTCTAAGTTTTTCAATGGTCTTTACGGAATGAATAACTGTAGTGTGATCTCTATTTGAAAACGCCCTTCCGATCTCAGGTAAAGATTTTGAAGTTAACATTTTTGCTAAATATATGGCTGTTTGCCTAGGTCTTACAAGATATCTTGATCTTCTTGGTGAAAGCATTTCATTTTTACTTATTTTAAAAAACTTGCATACAATTGTTTGTATCGTATCTATTGTCACTTTGTTTTCCGACAAGTTAAGTAGATCTTTCAAAATAACTCTTACTTCAGATAAATTTGGTATTTTGTTATAAATTCTTGAAAAGGATACTATCCTATTTAAAGCTCCAACTAATTCTCTAATACTAGTTCTGACCTCAGTACTTATAAATTTTTGAATTTCTTCATTAATATGAACTTGATTAGAGTAAAATAACTTGAGCTCCTCTGTTTTTGATTTAATAATTTTAGATCTTAATTCATAATCAGGATTTTGAATATCTACAACTAATCCACCCGAAAATCTTGATTTAATTCTGTCCTGAATTCTTGAAAGTTTATTTGGAGGTCTATCTGCAGACACAATAATCTGAGAACCTTTGTCAAACAATGCATTGAATGTATGAAAAAACTCTTCTTGCATGGCCTCTTTTCCATTCATGAATTGAATATCATCAATTAAAAGAATATCTGTATTCCTAAAATATTCTTTAAATTTAACCATATCATTAGATTTTATAGATTTTACAAATTGGTACATAAATCTTTCAGCAGAAATAAACATAACTTTATTTTTATCCTTAAGTTCAAGACCTATAGCATTAAGTAAGTGTGTTTTTCCCATTCCAACACCTCCATATAAATATAGCGGATTATAGTGGGCGATTTCTTGAGATACCTTTTTTGAAGCTTCAAAAGCTAATTTATTACTTTGTCCCGTAATAAAATTATTAAAATTTTTATTTGGGTCTATTCTGTTATATTGAAGGTAAGAATCTTTTATAAAAGAAATATTATTATTAATTTCATTATTTTTTAAATTTTGTTTATCTTGAGAATTATTTTTGTTTGCTAGATTTTTTTTATCTTCAACTAGAAACTCTATTCTCACGATGTCTTTTTTAAAACTTTTAACAATTTGTAATATTTGATCTAAATATCTTGAAGTTATCCAATCTCTAATAAACCTTGTAGATACAGAAATTAGTACATAATTTTTATATTCATCTATAAGTTCTATTTTTTTTAGCCAGCTATCAAAAATATCACTGCCAAACTTATCTTTCATTACATTTTGAACAATATTCCAATCAAGTTTTTTCTCATCTATTGTTGAATTATTTTGTAAATTGTTTTTCATGGTGGGAATCCCTTAAAACTTATCTAAAATTTTTATGCAATAAATTAATTTATAAATTCAAAAAAAAATAAAATTTAGAATTGTATAAATTCCAGATTGAATCGATAAATTATCAACTCAAAGTTAGTAAAATAAAATTTACTTTCTAAAACAAATTGTTTTTCTATATGTTGTGATGGAACTAAATTAAAATTTAGATGTTGTTCTTTAATATTCAAACCGCTGGTTGCAATTAGAACTAATTAAGAAATATAAATTATATATATATTTTTTATTAACTACTTAAAGTTGTTATAAAGAATTAATTTTTTTTGTAATTCTAGAAATATTTCTTGACGCATTTTGTTTTTTTATAACGCCAGTCTTAGAAATCTTCATTAACTCAGAGTTAAGCTTTGGTAAAAAGGAAAGAGCTTCTTTTTTGTCTTTTTTTTCTATTAAAACGTTCATTTTTTTTACTGCAGATCTGAATTTACTTTTTCTTGACCTGTTAACAGCTGTCTGTCTCGATATTCTACGTACTCTCTTAATTGCTGATTTGGTATTTGCCATAAGCGCGATTGTATATATTGAGATGTAAAACCGGTCAATATAATAATTTTTTTATTTTTGGCATTTATTACAAAAAAAACTTGATCTATTTGTGACAACTATTTTAAAAATTTTTCCTCTACAAGTTATTCGGGGACATTTTAAGTTTTCTCTATTATAGACCTTAAATTCATTTTGAAATAAACCCTTGTTGCCTGAAGTATTTTTAAAATCTCTAATGGAAGATCCACCTTTAACTATTGATTTTTTTAATACTTCTCTAGATTTTTTAATAATTTTGACAATTTGTTCTTCTTTCAAAAGGTCAGCTGAAATTAACGGATTTATCTTACACTCAAATAATATTTCACTAGCATAAATATTTCCAATTCCTGAAACAAAATTTTGGTCTAACAAAAAATTTTTAATATTTTTTTTTTTATTTCTAAAATATGTCTTTACATAATTAATATTGAAATTCTTCGAAAAAGGTTCGGGCCCAAATTTTTCAAATTTCTTTAATAGCTCTTTCTCAGAATTAATGAATAAGATATATCCAAATCTTCTAGGATCATTATAAACTAACTTCAAATTATTAAATTGAATTTCAACATGATTATGTTTTTTTGGTAAATGTGGGCTATGATAAAAGCTAGTGTTGGTAAATTTTCTCTTTGAATATGTGTTTAGTAGATGGATAGTACCAGACATACCTAGGTGAATTACACAGTAAGAATTATCAGTAAAAAAAATTATTATATATTTCGAAAATCTTCCAATTTTTTTTATTTTTTTTCTCTTCAAATTAGTTTCAAAATTTTTTGGGATTTTAAGACGTAAATTTCGGTTTTTAACCCTTACATCATTAATAATTTTTCCTGATATTTTTTTGTTTAATGATTTTCTTACAATTTCTACTTCTGGCAATTCTGGCATTAGATACTATATTAATCTTAAAATTATTTATTTATGCAACAATATCTTCAAAATAAAAAGGGACTTGTCCAAGGTGTATTTGATAAAGTTTTTGATAAATACGATCTGATGAATGATTTTATGTCCTTTGGTATTCATAGGGTGTGGAAAAATGATCTAATGTTCTGGATGAACCCTGGAACAAACAAAATATTGTTGGATGTAGCTTGTGGAACAGGAGATCTAGCAAAACTATTTCATGATAAAACTAAAAATTTAAACAATGCAATTTGTATAGACCCCAATGAGGGAATGATAAATATAGGTAAAAAGAAGTTAAGAAAATATAAAAATATTAAATGGATTATTGGTTCAGCAGAAAATTTACCATTAGAAAATGAAACTTGTGATTATTATACAATTAGTTTTGGATTGAGAAATACTAGAAACTTAGACAAAACACTTTCAGAAGCGTATCGAGTTTTAAAACCGGGTGGACGTTTTTTGTGTTTAGAGTTTTCAAAAATACAGAATTCAAACCTAGATTTTGCTTACAAAAATTATTCAAAGTTAATTCCATATTTAGGAAAATTTATTGTTGGAGATAAAAAACCTTACGAATATTTAGTGAAAAGTATTGAAAATTTTATTAACCAAGAAGAATTAATAGAATTACTAAAGAATAATAATTTCCAAAATTGTAGTTATAGAAATTTATCTGGAGGTATCGTTGCAATACATTCGGGATGGAAATTATGATTAAAAAATTGTTTACACTTTTTAAACTTGGACGAAAACTTGCAAAATCAGATGCGTTAAAAATTGCAACTAAATTTAATGAACCACCATTATTAGTAAAAGTTTTATTTAGTATTTTATCGTTCTCTTTTTCGAACAATAAAAAAGTTGGTAGTTCATTAAATCAAGGTGAAAGATTATCCTCTTCACTTCAATCTATGGGAACAACATTTATAAAATTAGGACAATTTTTAGCTACCAGACCTGACATAATCGGTGATGAATTATCAAAAGAACTAGAAAATCTTCAGGATAGATTACCTCCATTTTCACAAGACAAAGCTAGAGAAATTATTAAAAAAGATTTAGGTGAGCAAAGCTTTAACTCAATAATAAATCTTAGTGAGCCAGTTGCAGCTGCTTCAATTGCACAAGTTCATAAAGCTCAAATTAATGATGGTGGAACTATAAAAGATGTTGCAATTAAAATTTTAAGACCAGACATAAAAAAAATATTTAATGAAGAAATTGATGCATTAATGTTGTTTGCTTTCTTTGTAGAGTCATTCGTAAAAAAAACTAAAAGACTTAAGTTAGTTGAAGTTGTTTTTTTACTTAAAGAGATAACAAATCTTGAAATGGACCTAAGGTTTGAGGCAGCAGCTGCAAATGAATATGGAGAAAATACAAAGAACGATGAGGGTTTTTTAGTCCCTAAAATATATTGGAATTTTACTAGTGAAAATGTCATGACACTTGATTGGGTAGATGGAGTTTCAATTAGAGAAACCGATGAACTTGTAAATAGAAATATTGATGCAAAAAAAATAGCATCAGACATAATTCAGCATTTTTTAAGGCATGCTGTAAGAGATGGTTTTTTTCATGCAGACATGCACCAAGGAAATGTTTTTATAAATAAAAGTGGTCAAATAGTTCCTATTGATTTTGGAATAATGGGTAGGTTAGATAAATTAAGCCAAAGATTTTTAGCAGAAATTTTATACGGTTTTATCCAAAGAGATTATAAAAAAGTTGCAGAAGTTCATTTGGTTGCTGGACTTGTGCCTAAGGATGTACCAGTTGATGATCTTGCTCAAGCATTAAGATCAATAGGAGAACCTATATTTGGCCAATCTGTAAAAGATATATCCGGTGGAAAATTACTTAAACAACTATTTGACGTGACAGAAAAATTTAATATGCAAACCCAACCTCAGCTTCTTATGTTACAAAAAACAATGGTAGTTGTTGAAGGAGTAGCAAGAAGACTTAACCCTGATACAAATATATGGGAAACATCCAAGCCTGTTCTTGAAAAATGGCTGAGAGAAACAAAGGATCCTATAAATTCATTTAATGAAACACTTAAAAATTCTGCAGAAGTAATTAAGAGATTGCCTGAATTACCACAAATTATGGATAAAGCTAATCAGGCCTTAACATTTCTAGCAAGTGGACAAATTCCACAGAACTCTAGCTCATTTAATGAGTTAAATGTAAAAAAATCAGAGATGTCTAGCTTCAGAAATCAGTCAATTATTGGTTTATTATTGCTTGTAATTGTTACTTTATTGGTATTTTAATCTCTCGCATGAATAGTTTGTCAAACAAAAAAATACTTGTCGTAATTTGTGGAGGTATTTCTGCTTATAAAAGTCTTGAATTGATTAGAGGCTTAAAAAAAAAACAAGTAGAAATAAAAACAATCATCACAAAAAGTGCCAAAGAATTCGTGACACCTTTATCTATAACATCCCTTTCTCAAGGAAAGGTATATGAAGACTTATTTAGCTCAGAGAGTGAAAGCGAAATGGATCATATTTCATTATCAAGATGGGCAGATTTGATTATTGTAGTACCAGCAACAGCTAATACAATATCAAAATTGAGTAATGGATTAACAGATGATCTTGCATCCACTGTATTATTAGCATCAAATAAAAAGATTTTTATAGTACCAGCTATGAATGTGAGAATGTGGGATCACCCGTCGAATCAAAAAAATATTATTAAACTAAGGGAATATGGTTATAGTATAATAGGTCCAGAGATCGGGGATATGGCATGTGGAGAGTATGGTGAGGGAAAAATGACCGAGCCATCAGATATCCTTTTACATATTGAAAATTACTTATCTAGTCTACAAAAAAATAAAAAATATAAGGCTTTAGTCACAGCAGGACCTACTAGGGAATATTTGGATCCAGTTAGATATTTAACAAACAAATCAAGTGGAAAGCAAGGTTACGAAATTGCAAAATCATTTAGAGATAATGGATTTGAAACAACACTAATATCAGGAACAACAAACTTAAAACCTTTGGAAGATATAAAATTTATTGAAGTTGAAACTGCAGACGAAATGTTAAAAAAAACAATTGAAAACCTTCCAGTTGATGTTGCTGTTTTTTCAGCTGCTGTGTGTGATTATAAATTTAAAAAATATAATAAAGAAAAGATTAAAAAAAATGCTGAACTAGATATTAGCATGATCAAAAATACAGATATATTATCTTATGTTTCAAAACATAATTCACTTAGACCAAAACTTACTGTAGGTTTTGCTGCTGAAACGGAAAATTTAGATTTAAATGCAAAAGATAAGCTAAGTAGTAAAAATTGTGATTGGATTATTGCTAATAATGTATCAGATAATGAAATAGGATTTGATTCAGAATACAATGAAGTTAAAATTTTTTATAAAAATAATAAAAACGAAATACTACATAAGATGAATAAATCATTAATTGCAGAAAATATAGTTGAGAGAGTTATTAAAAATCTTAATTAATGGTCAAAATTAAGATAAAGAAACTTGACCCTAAGGTCAAAATTCCACAATATAAAACTGGAGGATCATCAGGCATGGATCTAATGGCATTTGTAAAAGAATCTATTAAGATTAAGCCAAACAGTTCTGAATTAATACCAACTGGAATATCTATAGCTATTCCTCAAGATACAGAGATACAAATTAGACCTCGGTCAGGTTTAGCAGCAAAATCTCAGATAAGCGTACTCAATACACCCGGCACGATTGATAGTGACTATAGGGGGGAGTTAAAAGTTATATTATTTAATCATGGGGTGGATGATTTTATAGTTAATAATGGAGATAGAATAGCACAAATGGTTTTAATGCCCGTTCTGAAAGCTTCTTTTGAGGAAGTAGATGAGCTACCCGATACAGTTAGAGGATCTGGTGGCTTTGGATCTACAGGTAAATGAAAAACTTGTTAAGTAAAAGAACTCTAAACAAATATTCAAGGCAAATAATTCTAAAAGATGTTGGAATTATTGGACAAAAAAAAATTTTTAATTCAAAAATATTAGTGGTTGGAGCAGGTGGTTTGGGAAGTCCAGTAATTGATTTATTAGTTAGAGCAGGTGTTGGATTTTTAGGCGTTATTGAAGATGACAAAGTTGACTATAGCAATTTACATAGACAAACTCTCTATGAT
>LULV01000002.1_pt1 | contig 53621 bp, 85 predicted proteins | sample 728081 | NCBI WGS metagenome assembly LULV01 (sample SAMN03860280, study PRJNA289734) | marine metagenome | biome: seawater column; feature: ocean; material: water; isolation source: Red Sea water column Station 108 - depth 25m | place: Saudi Arabia: Red Sea | collected 2011-10-15 | depth 25 m | reverse complement strand
TTAAATTACCTCCAGGTGTTAAAGTTTAATTGATAACAAGCATGATCTATTAAGCATATAAACCAAAATACATAATAAATTACTGCTATAGCTATAAGACCTAAGATTATATAGGCGAGAAACTCGCCTATATAAACTCCATAATTTTTGATAAATTTAATCATGATTTTTAATTGCCCTAGCAATATCTTCATCATTAAAAATAGTAGGTAATGGAGAAAGTTTAATTTCATTTCCTAAATCAATTGCTTGATGCCCTATAAAAACAATTCGTTCTTGTACCATTTCAATTGAACTTTCTACGTCCTGACTTTCTCCTTCTTCATCAGTTCCTAAAATTAAAGCATTTCCAGGTAATATAGGAGTATGGCCATTATCACAACGAATTGAGAAACAATAATTAGATTGTTTTAAAAATCCCTCATCATCACAATAAAGCGTATCTGCATTTAAGTGAAATGGATAAACACAACTGAACGTTGAGCACTCAGTTAATTTATAAATGTCTTTGTAATCTCCACTATAATTAACCTCATTTATAGTTTCTAATTTTGGATTTATTAATATTGCTTTCATAATTATTTACTCCATTCAGTTTTAGTTATTTCGTATTCATAAGAAACTTTTTTAAATTCGTTAGTTCCTATTTTTTTAACAATCCCTTTATTTTCAGCATTTTTAAAATGCGCTTTCTTAAGACTGTTAAACTTATTAAAAACCTTACTTATTAAAATATGGTTTCTTTCATTCAATGGGATATCTTCCACATTAAATTTTTCAACGTTTTTAACGAGTTCAGTTAAAGACATTTTTTTTGTAGTCGTTTTTAATTTTGCTTTAAGCATTTCTTTTTACTCCATGTAATAAATTAATACCTTAATTGATATCAATATATACTTATATTGATACCACATAATACAACATAATAAAACAAAAAAGCGACAAGCTGCTTAACTTTTTTTAAAAATTTTTTGAGATGATAGCTGCAGATATCCTGGACATCATATTGGTTGGCGCACCAACACATAGTGTATTATGTTTTATTACATAGACTCCCGAAACCCGAACCCCGAACCCCGACCCGATTTAACCCGAACCCCGAACCCGAACCCGAGGCAAAAAAAATGGCGGGTAAAACCCGCCATCTCTTGGAGTAACTTTTAAATTACGTATGTGTATATCCATCGGTAGTAATACCGAATGTCATCGGTATTTCGTCAATATGTAAAATTCGTAAATCATATTCATCTCGATATCCGATAGCCTTATTAACCCTTTTACGAAAATTAAAATAAGACTTATTATTTAAACTATCATAAAATCTATTATATAGTTTTTTGACTGCTAGTTGTTGATCTTTCGTTAATTTAACATGCATCATCATCATCAAACTCCTCGTCATTTATGAATACAATTTCGATTTTTTTTATTCTTTTACCCCATCCATCATCATCGTAATGGGCGTAAATCGGATAACATCCATCTCCATACCCCGTTGCAAAGGAAAGTCCGAGTCCGTTACCGATCTCTCCCCCTAAGTTTTCATTATATAAAGTTTGAGAACATGCACCCGTAAATGAATAACTTTTATCATTAGATTTTTCTTTTACCTCATCGAAAATTTTTTCTTTAATTAAGGTATTCATATTTTTATTATACCCCTCGATTATGTCGTCCTCGAAATTTTTAAAATCATCGGGGTAAACAAGAGTTTTATCTTTTTTTGAATCATAAAATTTTGTTTTAGGATCAAACTCGTTGTTCTTAAACATTTTAACATAGCACGGGTCTGTTACCATTAATTGACCAGAGTCCACGCCTACACTACCTAGTTTTATTTTCATAATTTTACTCCATGTAAATTGTTATTGTCATATGTAGTATACCAAAATTTACAGGCATTACAAACTTATTTTAAAATTTTTATGCCTCGTGCTGCACGAAAAATTTTGTCGTCCTGGTTCTATGTGCAAGGCCTTGTTAATAGTTTGTTGGGTTTTTTTATTATATTATATATAGTTATTGTTTCTTATATCCCGATCCCCGAACCCCGAACCCCGAACCCCGAACCCCGAACCCGAAATAAAAATTTCCAACAGTCAAAAATTTTAAGTTTGCATAATATTCAAAATAGTAATATACTACATAGGACAATTACATTGGAGTATTAAAAATGCTTACTACAACTATCTATAAAAAATCTATTCATGATTTAAATAACTATGATCATGACATAGTCAAAAATAGTACCAATATTAAACTAGGAAAAAAAGTTATTAAAGGTATGTATAAAGACTATAAAATGAGAACTGTTACTTTAACAGAAAGAAAAACTTGCCCAAAAGATTGTGTACATTGGGAAGATTGTTACGGGAACAATATGCCTTTTGCACATCGTATTGATCATAAAGATCAAAATTTATTACAAAAAAGAATTTATGATGAATTATTAAATTCTACTAATCAATTATTATTAATTCGCTTGCACGTGTTAGGCGATTTTTTCAATGTTAAATATGTAAAATTTTGGTCTATAATGTTAAACACGTTTAAGAATATTGCTATTTATGGGTATACCGCTAATAATATTAATTCTAAAATTGAGCTATCAAGAGATATAGCAAAAGAAATTATTAAACTAAATTATAGTAAACATTCACATATAAGATTTAGTAATGATTTAAATAACCCATTTTCCGCAAATTCTTATGACATAGTAAAACCAATAAAAGGTAAATCTATATTATGTCCCGTACAAGAGAATAAAACCGCAAATTGTGGGACGTGTGGCCTTTGTTGGAATCAAAAAACACAATCAATAATATTCAAAACACATTAAGAAAGGTTAAACAATGGCAATTACAAAAACACAAAAAAAAGAATTAGAAATTATTCAAAATCATATATATGAGGCTCGGCAAGATTTAAATGAATTTTTATCTTACTTTGATTTAGATTATATGAAAAAAGATTTAATACAAGATTGCATAGAAGAACTTGAACATATTGAAGACAAAATAGATAAAGAATTTCAACTATTAAAGGAAGAGGCTTAGAGCCTCTTTTTTTATATCCAACATTCTAGATCCAAGAACCTAGTCGCCTTGTTTATGTTTCTTTATTACTGTTTCAAGGTGCTTGATCCCCGACTCCCGAATCGCCCCGAAAATGTCCCCGAATCCCGAACCCGAAACCTTGATTATAGGCTCTGTATTTAGTCCATTAGTAGCCAATTCCCGAGCATCCTCGCCCCGAAATAAAAATAGGCTACCCTCCCCGACCCGTTGAACCAAGATGTAAGCTAATCCATTATTGAGCGAATACTTGGTATTCCAAGCAATTTGATTTGGAGAAAGTCTAATTTTATTAGCTTTTGTTAGCTTAAGTTCAATCCAAAACGGTAGTCCATCCCATATAACATGGACATCGGGAACACCTCCATCCATACGATTTTCTATTCGTGTGGCATAACAATCATGTGGTAAATTTTTTTTAACTCTTAGCCAAAGGTTCTTTTCGGTTGTCATCAGTAACTTTTTTAAAATCGCCCTCGATAAATACTTGAGGGTATTGTTTTTGTAAATCTGCTAATCTTGAAACTATTTCTTCTCGTGTAAGATTATCAAGAGTATGGACATTCTCTCTTCGATCAGTAGTCAAACCACCTAATGCACTTCGAATTTTTTCAGCATTAACCGATGCACTATATTGACCTTTCTGCTCTGCTCCATGACTTAATTCATGAAATCTTTTTAGTTGACCCATTAATGTGACACCATATTTTCTTTCTCGGAGTTGTCTTAACTCATTGATATATTCAACAACATGAGGATATTTTTTCACATTTAACAATTTAGATGCATGAACATATGCAGAATTTTCATGATAACCACTACGAATAGCACATTCTTTATTTGTATAAATGCCCTCGACATATAGCTCTGCAAAGGTTTTCTGTCTGTTGGTCAAAAGTCTATTATGATTTTTTTCGATTTTAACAATAGTTTTCTGCATGAGTTTATTTATAGAATAATTTTGAAAGATTTGTAAAACAAAAAAAGAAAAAACGTCATTGCGTCAGATTAGAAGTGTAACAAACGTAACAAATTTGAAGAGAAGTGTACCATGGTTTTTTGAGTCTATATATAGGTTACAATGTGGTTGGTTACACTTGTTACACTTGTTACACTAGATTTGAAACTTTTTTTATAAAAGTCATTTCTTTCAAAATACTGTTATAAGTGTAACACAATATTATTACTTGTGTCCTATGTAGTATTATGGTAGATTTAATTAAAGTTAATTACATGGAGAAAATTATGACTTTACAAAATAGAGACTATTCAGAAAATTATTATACTGATCCAAAGGTCACTCATCCTAGTATTAAGATTGATGTTCCCATTCCACATGAATGGGAAACAATTTCTTATAGCAATGACCTTTGTCCGAGTTTCACACATAAAGGTTTACAGATTTTTGTGTGTGATGAAGAGAATAAAAAGTTAGAGCAATTACATTTTAAGTATTCAGTTATTCGTGATGAGGATTATGGTTATGCTCATACTGACTTATTATTAACTGATGATTGGAATGAAGTATTAGAATTTGTAAAAAACTATGGAGGTAAAAATGCAAATAAAAAAATTAGAACTTAAGAATATAAAATATTTTGCAAGTGGTAGCGAGGAAACTCCTTGCTACAATGCAGATATTTTTATTAATGGAAAGAAAGCTTTTCATGTTACGAATAATGGATGTGGTGGTTGTGACAATCAATATGTCCATGAACCATTTATCATAAAAGATTTGATGGATCTTCAAGATTATTTAGTCAAGCAAAATGGCGATGATTTTGAACCCATTGATTCTTGGTGTCATGATAGACTTTATGAGTATCTTGATCAAAAGAAACTTAAAAAGGATATGGTTAAGAAGTTTATTTGTATCGATAAAGTTAAGAAAGAACTTTATGCCTACAATAAAAAAGGCAATACGGATATTCAGTTCAAGGCACATATGGTCAAGAACCATCCACAAGACACATGCTTAAACTTTCTATCTTTTAATGATGCATGGAAACTTTTTGATGAGGTAACGTCATGAACAGAATAGATAAATTAGTTGAGATTTATAACAAGTGGGGACATGCCAATGGCATCTCCCCATTACCAAGTGCCGATGATTTAAGGTTCGATGGAGTAAATGGTCGTAGGAATTTGACCAACATTCAGATTCAATGGCTTGATAAATTTTGTCGAGTTTGGGATTTAGCACAAAACCATGGAGGTAAATAATGGGTAAAGTAAAACAAATGATGATGGATCAAGAAGTTGAGTTTTGGGATAAAGCCTTATCGACTATGTTTGAATCCGAGAGACGGACTGAATTTGTGACAAAGATGATGCCACATTTTCATTTAGTAAGACCAATGTCAGATCAAGATATTATGGGAGAATTGAATGATGCTTGGTATGAACATCAATCTAATTATGTAGAGGAGAATAAAAATGGCAGATAATTTAAAAGCTTTCTTAATAAAAGATATACGAGAACATGCAGAGTCAATTAGCTTTCAATATAAGGGATTTATTATTACCTTGAATCAAGATGAAGAGACAAACGGAAATCTTCAGATTGATGTCGCAGAGTACATCCCTAAATCAAAAGACTATAGTCAAGAACCTCTTATGTCGTTTACAGTTGATAGACACTTAGGCAGACTTGATTGGGAAGACACTTGGTTTGATGTAGAGGAGAACAAAAATGGGTAGACATTATAGTGGAGACATTGATGGTAAATTTTGGTTTGCAGTTCAACCAAGTGACGATGCTGATTATTTTGGTGTCGAGGGCGAACGACCTAATTTATTAGAATATTGGTATGATGACGATGATTTACCAAAAGTTAAAGAGGGTATTAAAAACTGTAAAAATCGTTTAGGCGACTACAAAAAACATTTGGATGATTTTTTTAATGAACAAGAAAGTTACAATAATGAAATGTTGGCAGAGTTTTTAAACAAGAAAACTAATATAGAATATACTGAGGAAAATGTTATGTACTATCTTGAGTGGTATGCAAGATTAGGTCTTGGTCAACAAATTCATGATTGTATTAAGAATCATGGTCAATGTCACTTCGATGCAGAATTATGATGTTAAGGACGAAAGAGGATGCTGAAAAAGAATTTCAAGAAAAAATTTTAATTTTGGACTCTGATTATAAATTAGCACTTGAAAATTTTAGAAACTCAATCACTTATCAAAAATTGTGCATAGTTTGTTCAAAAGTAATGAATATAAAAGTAAGTAGTCCAAAAGGCAAATACAAACAAACTTGTTCTAGCACTTGTAGGTCAAGATATAATAGAAATAAAAACAAGTATAAAACTTGACCAATGATTTTTGAAAGTTTAAAAAATTACCATCTGCATACCTCCATGTAATTGTCAAATACACTATGCAGTTTGGTTAGGAAAAAGAGCTAGGATTAATTTTCTGGCTCTTTTTTTATTTTAGTGTTGTACTTTTTCATTTACATATTATATAATACTACATAAGACAAACTAACTAACCTAACCAATGGAGGTAAATTATGGGTTTAGATATGTACTTAGTAGGTCATCACTATAATACTGCTTATAAGGATGATGTCCCAAGACCAATGTTAGATAATAAATATCATATTGAATCAATGAATGTTGATCTTGGATATTGGCGAAAGCATGCAGATTTGCATGGTTATATTATCAATACTTTTGCAAAGGGTGTTGATGAATGTCAGAAGATAGAATTATCTGAAGATGATTTAGATAAAATTATCAAGGCAATTAAAAACGATGAACTTGAAAAAGATCATGAGGGTTTTTTCTTTGGTAATTCAAAAGCACTTGGTCACTACGATAAAAAAGAAAAAGATCGTGCCATTTCAATTCTTCAAAGAGCAAAAACCTTTTTGCAAGAGGGTGCAAAGATGATGAAAGAATCTAAGTTGTATATGCAACCTAGGTATGTTTATTATCAAGCATCATGGTAAGTTCAATGAAAGTAATATTTGAAACTGAAGATGCAAGGTTCGTGATCCCTACTGGAAAAGAGCCTTACATCGAAGTTCGATGTTATGAGTGTGGGGGTCATGGATATACTCCCACACAACATGACTTATTGAACTGTAAGACTTGCAATGGCAATGGATCAATATTTTATAATGACAATGGAGGTACAAATGAGTCAAGTTATAGAATTACAATCGTATAATTATGTTCCAATCCAACAATCTTTAAATCGAAATGTAGTGCTGAACAAAATGGTCGGCACTCATTTTTTTGGGTCATTTGAAAATGTATCTTTTGAGGAGTTAGTTGAATTATTCGGAAATCCAATCACAACTGAAGATAATGATATAAGATTTCAATGGCTAATAGAATTTGAAGATGGGTTACTTGCAACAATTTACGATTACAAACAAAAGAAAAGTATTTGGACTGACCCGATTGAATGGAGTGTAGGTGGCCATGATCCGAGGGTCATGGATCGTATATACAAGCTCACAAGAATCGATGAGAAAATGACATATCATCAAGCATTAGTAACAATAGAAAAAGCGATGCTAATGATGAAGAGTCGTAACGTTCCATTTAATTATGACCGATTGAATATAGCATGGTCTAAGATTCAGCGAGGTGTGTGATGTCAGAACAAGATTTAATTAATTTTAAAGATGGGACTTATGATGCTTTGATGTATGGCATCAGAAGTGAAACCAATAAATCACATTACTATAAACAAGGATATGACTTTGGATTAGTTTTGTATAATGATCAATTAGATGAAGAGAAAAAACTATGATTACATTAGAACGACTAAAAAATGCAGTTAAGGATATAAAAGAAGATTTTTATGAGGGCAATGATAGTCATTCACGTGCAGAATATCGTGGTGCTTGTGAAAGTTTAGATATGCTTATCAGACATTTCGAAGAACTTGAGGAGGTAAGTGATGAGATATAAAATTTATGGTCAAAAAGTTAGAGAGTTAAGGGAAGAAAAAGGTCTTAGTCAAAGAGGATTTGCTAAAATGGTTGAGTTGCCTTATATGACTTTAAGAAGAATAGAAGATAAAAACTTTGATAATAAAGAGGGATTGTCTTGTTTTAGAGTTGATGAAAAAGCAATTCAAACAATTGCAAACTGTTTAGAAACTTCTTTTGAAAATTTAATTCCAAGTGAAACAAAAGAAAAAATATTTTGTTTTATAAGAACACAAAGAGTTTTACTACAAGAGGTGCGACTGTACATAAACAAGGAATTTGGTTTTGAAATACAAGATGAACAAATAATTCCTTTTTTATTTGGAAAAATAAAAAATGATGCTAAGGCACTTTGATGTCTGTTCGGGGATCGGGGGATTTTCCCTCGGTTTTCGTTGGGCAGCACTTTCAGAACCCGTTGCATTTTGTGAGATTGACCCGTATTGTCAGAAAGTCCTGGCTAAAAATTTCCCGAACATCCCGATCTTTAATGACGTAAAGGAGTTAGTAAATGACCGACCCGAATCAACCCGAACTATTCCCGACCACGACATCCTCACATCAGGATATCCGTGCCAACCATTTTCCGTTGCGGGACAACGAAGAGGCGAGGAAGATGAGAGAAACATCTGGAGATTCGTGTTTGAGATTGTCAAAAGAAAACACCCGACTTGGTGTGTTTTCGAGAATGTTTATGGTCACATTGCCATGGGTCTCGACCAAGTGTTACACGACATGGAAAGTGAAGGTTACTCCACACAAACGTTTGTTGTACCAGCTTGTAGCCTTAATGCACCCCACAAGCGTGATCGACTCTGGATTGTGGGCAACTCCGAACACGATGGATCACTTGCCTCCAAGATCAGAAGAGGCAACCAAGAAACTTCAAGAGGGACATCGCAAGGGCAGAGCCAAGCCGAGCAATCTTCGGGAACAAGTAGACGAAAAGACAATGGCTCTTTGGCCGACACCGAGAGCGAGGGATTACAAGGACTCGATAAACATAGTCCCACCATCAGTACAAAAGGGGACGAGATCACCGACATTGGGACAAAAAGTAGCGGAGACAAGAATGTGGCCAACTCCAAATGCATGGGACGGGAATCGAGGACCTCGGTCAGAGAAGAACTTGCAAGAGAAGAATCACATGGTAAATTTAATAACCGCAGTACAGACGGATCAGCGCAAGAACGAGCAAGAAGTTGGTGGGACGTTGAACCCAATGTGGGTCGAGTGGCTTATGGGATACCCTCCAGGGTGGACAGACTTAGAGGATTAGGTAATGCAATCGTACCACAAATAGCAATGCAAATCGGATTATCAATAAAGGAGGCAATGAATGACGATTACACAAAAAAGGATTAACCACTTAAGATGTTTATATGAAGAACACATAAGATTAACAAAGGACAAAGTTTCAGATGATGAATATCGTGGTGTGATGTTAGGTCTTGATATGGTTATGGATCTAACAGAATCAATTAAGGAATTTGAAACTACTATAAAAAAGATTCGTGGCAAAGGCAGTAGGAGTTGGTGGCATGTTTAAAGCAATGGCTCTTATATGTAGTGTTTGGATTATAAATGGCGAACCTCAACAACAATGCTTTACTCACATGTTTAAGTGGGAGTTTGAATCTCTGCAGCAATGTGAATTAAAGTTAGTTCGGTATAGAATTTATGAATTACCCAAGAATCAAAAGATAATTTTAGATGATTGTATTCGAGTAAAGAAATCTTGAAACTACATCCATTACCAATAAGTATAAAAGAAGCTAATGAATTTATACTTAACTTTCACAGACACAATGATCCCGTAAAAAATTGTAGGTTTGCAATTGGTGCGGGGTTCGAGGGCAAGTTAGTCGGGGTTGCAATAATAGGCAATCCCGTAGCTCGCTTAATGAATGATGGTTTTACTATGGAAGTGTTAAGGGTTTGCGCCAAGGAAGATAGTCCAAAAAACACATGCTCTTTTTTATATGGTAGATCTTGGAGGGTGTGGCAGCAGATGGGTGGACTTAGAATGATTACTTACACTTTACAATCTGAATCGGGATCTAGTTTAAAAGGATCGGGATGGAAGATTGTTGGAGAAACCAAGCCAAGTAAAGGGTGGTCACGTAAAGACAGAGATAGAAAATGGCAACCAATTTATGGCCAAATGAAGTTCAGATGGGAGGTAGAATCATACTAGGGACTACCTTTACCCCTACTGTATGGCTCTTAAATCAAGACTTTTTTTATTCATCATTGTCAAATTCTATTTCAAAGTAGTATTCTTCGTCATCTTCTATTAAATCTTTAAGAACTGTTGTTGTTGACTTAATATTTTCTAATTTTTGTTTAGCCTGGTTAAAATCTATAACATTGTTTTCTGTTTTGGGTCTATCTTCAGCCATTGCCTTGCCTCCTCTCCTAATACCTTTGCGCCTATATCTATTTTATCTTTAAGAGCTTTTACAATCTTTTCATCGATTGTGTTTTCTGTAATTAAATCTATGTATGTTACTTTGTTGGTTTGACCAATGCGATGACATCGGTCTTCAGATTGCATTCTAGTTTCTAAATTAAAATCATTTGCATAATAAACTACAGTATTCGCTTGATTTAAAGTTATACCATATCCAGCAGTTGATGGATTACCTATAAAGAATCTCATTGGATTATCGGGATCTTCAAAAGCCTCAACAACCCGAACTCTTTCTTCTTGTGTTGTATCTCCAAAGTATGCGCCAACAGAATCTTTGCCATATAAACTCTCAAGTTTGTTTTTAATCGAAATAATATCGTACCTAAACCTTGAATAAATAAGTATCTTACCCGTTACTTCATCACATATATTAAGTAACTCAGTTAACCTATTGGTTTTAAATTCAATTATATTACCCTCATCTGTCTTAAGATGTCCCGATAGTATCTGCTGCAATCGTAACATTTGAGTTATAACCATGGGCGCAGTTACAGTTGAAGCGACATCAAGCAATAAGATAGCCTCTCTTTGTATCTTGCTATACATTCTTTTTTGTTCATCAGTTGATTCGATGAAACGAGTTGTATAAATTTTATCGGGTAAGTCTATGCAATCCACTTTCAACACTCTAAATATGTATGGATCTATTTTACCAAGCAGTTCATCTAATCTTTTGTATCCAACAATTTGCTGAAAGGTATGAGATCCAATGTTTCTTTTTAATATATTTGCATGACGATTAAGAAAAGCATAGTAACTTTTAAAATTTAAGATCCCTGGGTCAAGGAACTCAAACTGTGACCATAGATCCAAGGGTGATTTAGTCACGGGCGATCCCGTAAGTAAACGTTTATATGCAAACTCCCGACCTATTTTAATTAATGATTTAGTTCTTTTGGCTTTAGGATTCTTAATTGTAGTTGATTCGTCTATAGCTATAAGTCCTCGACTTCCGAACTTCTTAGCAATCCAATTACCCGCCTTGATTCCACGTGAACTAGAAAAAGCCTCAATGTTCATAACAAATATTCTCATGGCCGTGGTTGTGGTTTTAAAAAATTCATTTAATTTTTTTTCATACATTTTATTTGTATTTGACTGCCAATATAGTAATTTATGTTCTATACTATCTGACAAATGTGTAGGTATTTCTTTCTGCACCCAATTACGATAAACACCTTTTGGAGCTAGTATTAATGCAAAATTTATTTTTTTATTGTGGCGCAACCAAGCGATATTATCAATGAGTACCTTAGATTTACCCGTACCCATTTCCATAAAAAAACCAAAGAGTCCCATGTCTTTCGCTTTATTCAATGCATCAATTTGATGATTATATGGTTTTGTTTTCATTATGTGGTTGACATCCATCATTTAACTCCTATATATTCCAATATAAACATTAATTTTTTTATTTCAACCCAAACCTGAAGAGGAGATACTTAAATGGCTGAAAAAATTTTTGATGAAATGTTTGATGATACAACACTTGACAAAGTGCAGCAGGGGGACATGAAAACTCTCTCCTCACTTGTAAAAGACTTGGATCAGCTTACAATAGATATTAATGAAAAGGAAGAAGAACTTAAATCCTTAAAATTACAAAAGCATCTTATGTCTACGGAACAAATACCCGCTATGATGGATGAGATGGGTGTCCAACGTTTAGATGTAGAAAATTTAAGTGTAAGTTTAAAACCTTTGATTAATGCAAGTATACCACCGACAAGACGAGAAGAAGCTTATCAGTGGCTAAGAGAAAATGATCTTGATGATATTATAAAAAATGATGTCATCCTGTCATTTGGTAAGGGAGAGGATAACATAGCTGGAGACATTATGTATGACCTTGAGCAACGTGGTATGCATCCCGAAAAAAAGACACACATTCACCAAATGACATTAAAAGCATTCATTAGGGAACGTGTTGAGAAAGGCTTACCAATCGATCTTGATTTGTTTGGTGCCTATGTAGCAAGAATAGCAGACATTAAAAGGAGTTAATTATGTCAAAAGCAGTAACAAAAAAAGAGGACAATCTTCCCTCTGCAATAGAAGATGAAATTTTTGAGACCGCTGGCGATGGCATTGATTACGATACATCGGAATTACAAATACCATTCCTACGTTTAGTACAAGCAATGTCTCCACAGTTAAAAAAGACAGATCCTAAGTTCATCAGTGGATGTTCTCAAGGAGATATGTTTAATACTGTGACGGGACAGTTTTGGGATGGAGAAGAAGGTGTAACAGTAATACCTTGTTTTCAAGAAACTAAATATCTTGAGTTCATACCACGTGATCAAGGTGGAGGGTTTGTTGGCGAGATAGCTCCCGACAATCCAGCGATTAAGCAAGCTAAACGTGAAGGTAATAAAGAAATATTATCTAATGGCAATGAACTTGTTAAATCTGATCAGCACTATTGTATTGTGCTTGATGGGGACATTCCTCAGTTAGCTATTATGGATATGAAAGTATCACAACTTAAAGTTAGCAGACGATGGAAAACTCAGATAGCAATGCAAAAAGTCAAGGACAAAAATGGTATACTACGTGTGCCTGCAGTATATGCAACCATGTGGAAGTTTAAGTCTGTTGAAGAAAGTAACGATCAAGGTACATTCTTCAATTGGACTTTTGATAGAGTTGGTTTTGTCCAGGACAAAGGCTTGTTTGAAGAGGCCAAGAAGTTTAGAGAGTCTGTTATGAAGGGCGAGGCAAAAGCTAGAGCCGAAGATATAGTAGACCAACCAATGGCAACTAAAGTAGATGATGATCATTTTTAATGGATCTTCATCAAAAGTTTATGGCAGTGTTTGAGGGATCAAGCACTGCGCATGGACAAACCACTATTGGTAACGTCAGAAAAAATGGTAAGACCGATGCTAAGAGTTTCATCGTTAAAGAACCTTTGACTATTGATTTAATTAAAGGTCACTTAGATGGGACAACGGGCATTGGATCAATACCTATTACTAGTGAGAACAAATGTAAATTTGGTGTGTTGGATATAGACACGTACCCAATTGATCATGCAGACATAGCAAAGAAATGTAAGACTATGAAACTGCCTTTTGTTGTATGCAGAAGTAAATCGGGTGGTGCACATTTATTTTTATTTTTAAAAGAATATTATCCTGCAGTAGATATAAGAGATTACTTAGGAGAGATGGCCGCAGCATTAGGTCATTCTAATTGTGAGATATTTCCAAAGCAAGATCAGATTCTTGTAGATCGAGGAGATGTAGGAAACTTTATTAATCTTCCATACTTTGATGCAGATAATAGTTTAAGATATGCAGTTGATGAAAAGGGTAAAGAGATGACCCTTGAGACATTTTTAGAAGTCGTAGAAAAGAAAACAGTAACGTTAGAAGATTTAGCTAAACTTAATCTTGGCAATAACAAAAAAGAATTTGATGATGCGCCCTGGTGCTTACGTATATTTTTTAATCTTGGTATTCCAGAAGGTCAAAGGAACAAGGTTATGTTTCATGCGGGTAAGTATGCAATCAAGAAGTTTCCAGAAAGTTGGAAACAAATGCTTGAGACATGGAATCAGAAGTATTGCTCACCACCATTACCCGCATCTGAGATAGTAACAATTCAACAACAACATGAGAAAAAAGATTATGAGTATCTGTGTAGGGACGAACCTATGCAGAGTCATTGTGATAAGAAGGCATGTAAACAAGCAAAGTATGGAATCGGTGGCCATGATACGTTGCCCGAGATTGGTGGACTTACGATATTAAAGTCAGAGCCAAGATTATTCTTTCTTGACGTGGATGGTAAGAGACTCGAGCTATCTACAGAGCAATTACAAATGCCTATACAGTTTCAACGTGCATGCATAGAACAAATAGATTTTATGCCTCCGTTGTTTAAACCAGGGGATTGGCAAGTTTTGGTAAATAACTTGTTATCCACTGCAACATCAATAGAAGCTTCTGAAGAGTTGACTTTAACGGGTCAATTTAAAGAACTCGTAGAAACCTACTGCACTAGCCGTATTCGGGCAAAGTCTCCCGAGGAAATGACCATGGGTAAACCATGGACAGAAGATGACTTGACATATTTTACCATGAAAGGACTGCAGGAGTTTTTGAAACAAAGGGGATTTACTACCTTTAATAGACCACAGATCCAACAGAGATTGAAAGATTTAAATCATGATTCTAAATGTAATGGCATGAAAAAAATAAAAATGGATGATGGTAAGTGGAATAGCTTAAGGGTTTGGTGGGTTCCTAAATTTGAAACTACTGAAGTGGATTTATATGTAAATAAGGAGACAGATGATGACGAAATCCCATTCTAATGAAAAACAAATGGATAGGAGTACTACATTCCTAACGGGACCAGAGGTGTGTTCTTGGCTTAAGATATCTAAGTCAACATTATATCTTTGGGTACAAAAGGGTATGTTCCCTAAACCCGTGATGCTTGGTCTACCCGAAAAGAACGGAACATCTAGATGGATAGAAAGTGAAGTTCAAGAGTGGTTGGAGAAAAGACCAAGAGAAAAGTCTAATGGATGAAGAACTGATATTCGGACCACCAGGATGTGGTAAGACATATACTTTGATTGATATAGTTAAAGAAGAGTTAGGCAGAGGCACACCGCCAGATAAGATTGCATTTGTGTCCTTTTCTAAAAAATCTATAGAAGAGGCCAAAGATCGTATATCTGAACAAACTAAACTATCACTCAAAGATGTTCCGTGGTTCAAGACTCTACATTCAACTGGCTATCATTGGCTAGGTCTTAATGATTCTAACATGTTAACTCGTGCAGACTTTACTAAGTTGGGCGAGGAACTTGGAGTTATATTTGATGGTAATACTGCAAGATCTAATAGTGATGGTGTGCTTCTGCAATCTTTTAATAAAGGTAATCAATATCTTGAACTTATTGGTAGAGCAGCCATGAGAGAAGTGTCCTTGGATGATGAGTACAATGACAATGGCGATTATCAACTTAGCTATTCTTTTTTGAAAAAAGTAAACAAGGTATACAAAGAATACAAAAAAGAATATGACAAGCGAGACTTTACAGACATGATACAAGACTTTGTGTATCAAGGAACTGCGCCATCGATTGATGTGTTGATAGTTGATGAGGCGCAAGATTTAACAAAGCTCCAATGGTCAATGATTGATGTACTTAAACAATCAGCCAAACGTGTGTGGTATGCAGGAGATGATGATCAAGCTATACATGCATGGAATGGTGTTGATGTGAAAAATTTTATGAACTCATGTTCTAACATAAGGATCTTGGATCAGAGCTATAGAGTTCCAATGTCTGTGCATAGCATTGCAGATAAAATTGTAAAAAGAATTGATGTAAGACAGAAAAAAGAATGGAATCCAACAACACGTGAAGGATTAGTGGACTACCATATGAATTGGTATGATGTAGATATAGACGAAGGGTCATGGACTATTATGGCCAGAACTAACAAGATTGTTAGTAAGATAGAAACAAATTTACGTGACAATGGATATTTATATGAGCGATTTGGTCAAGTGTCATTTGATAATCAGTACACACAGTTCATTAAACTGTGGGAAAATTTACGTGAGGATAAACCTATAGCTTTAGATATGATCAAGCAGTTCTATGGGTTTGTACCAAAGCAAGGCAAGAATCAAGTGGTCAAAAGAGGATCAGCTAAAACATTAGATTATTTAGATCCACAAAGCAGTTTAACATATAACGAACTTGTGGCTAATCATGGATTGGTTGCGCCTAAGTCTATGAGATCTGAAGATGTTATAAACATGTCAGAGGATGATCAGACATATAGGGCAGCCATATTACGAAGGGGAGAGGATCTAAATAAGCCTCGTATTAAACTATCGACAATACATCAGATGAAAGGCGGAGAGGATGACAATGTAATATTATTATCTGAGTCATGCTATCCTGCAGTCAATGCACCTAATCAAGATGATGAACATCGTGTGTTTTATACGGGGGTTACTAGAGCAAAGCATAACTTACACATAGTAGATTCATTTGGAAAGTATAGGTATAGAATATGAGCATTGAAGATCAAATAAATAAAGCCATAAGAGAAGACCCTCGTTTGAACTATCTTTTGTTTCAAGACATAAATCCTGATCATGAAGCTGTTGCTGTTAAGGTTTTGAGACAACGTTTAGCGCAGGTGGCTCTTGTAGAAAATCAATTAAGAGTCAAAAGAAATTCTCTTAATAATGAACTTTTAGATAAATTAATTAAATATCAAGAGATGGCTAGGATGATAGAAAAAGTTATTCATCTTATAGAAACAGATGAAGTTTATGAAGGTGAAATTGAACCAGATGAAGACATTCCTTGTGTAAAGTACACATTTGACTTTGAATCTAGCAAAATGAAAGTAATCCCCGTGAAAGATGAGGAACAAAAATGAAGAGAGAAAACGTACTAGCTAAAGCAGGGCAACTTATCACGGGCGATAGAGCAAGGGATTATGGGGATGCCTATGAAAATCATGAAAGAGTTGCTACTATGTGGTCAGCAATATTAGGTATTAAAGTTTCTGTAAGAATGGTGTATCTTTGTTTATTGGCATTGAAGATTTCACGTTTAGTGAAAACACCTCATCATACAGATTCGTGGGTCGATATCTGTGGATATGGCGCACTTGGAGCAGAAGAGAAAGATGATAAATAGTTATTTCAAACCACACCCTAATCCAACAATGAGGGTCATAAGCTTAGGAGCAGGTGTGCAATCTTCTGTCATGGCATTGATGGCAGAACGAGGAGAGATAACACCTAAGCCAGACTGTGCAGTATTTGCTGATACACAAGCAGAACCCGATGAGGTTTACACACATCTTGAGTGGCTATCTACACAACTATCTTACCCAATACACCAAACAACTGCAGGAGACTTACGTAAAAGTATAACTGAAGGTATAAATATTAGAGGCACAAACAGAGATTATTGTGTAGTTCCTTTTCATGTCAAAGATGGTTTTGGTCGTAGACAATGTACAACACAGTTTAAGATAGAACCGATACAGAAAAAGTTTAGAGAATTACTTGGTGTAAAGAAGAATCACAAAGTTAAACCAGGAGTTATACTTGAACAATGGATAGGTATAAGTCAAGACGAGCTACAACGTGTAAAAGAATCTAGAGACAAATGGTTATATAATCGATGGCCACTGTTAGAACTAGGAATGAAACGATATGATTGTCAGAATTGGTTTGCTAAACATTATCCAGAAAAATATCTACCACGATCTGCTTGTACATTTTGTCCATACAAAAACAATAATGAATGGAGACACTTAAGAGACAACGATCCTAAAGGTTGGAAAGATGCGGTGGCCGTGGATAAAAAGATAAGAACTACTGGCACAGATAAAGGACGTGAGCAATTTGTGCACAGATCCTTAAAGCCATTAGATCAAGCTGACTTACAAACAATTGAAGAGAAAGGGCAACTATCATTCTTAGATGAGTGTGATGGTATGTGTGGTATGTAATGAAAGATAAAAACACAATAAGTTTCTTAGAACGTATGGAGATGAATACGTTAGAAAAAGAATGGACAGTGCCTCAATCTTTTCCAGACCTTACTAATTCTAAATACATAGCCATCGATTTAGAAACATGTGATCCAAACTTAATGGAACTTGGTCCAGGATGGACACGTAATGATGGGTTTATCGTGGGAATAGCTGTTGCAGCGGGGGATTTTGTGGGATATTATCCCTTTCGGCACCAAGGTGGTGGTAATATACCAGAAAAAAAAGTCTTTACTTGGCTAAAAAAACAAATGGATACACCACACATACCCAAGATTATGCACAATGCGATGTATGATGCAGGGTGGCTGAAGTGGGCAAACGTAGATGTAAAGGGCAAGATTATTGATACGATGATTGCTGCTCCACTTATTAATGAAAACAGATTTAGTTTTGCACTTAATGCCTTGGGTCGTGATTACCTTGGCGAGCGCAAGGATGAAAAGGTACTAAAGTCAGCAGCTAAGGACTTTGGATTAGATCCAAAGAAAGAATTATGGAAACTGCCTTCACAATTTGTAGGGACCTATGCAGAGCAAGATGCAGCTTTGACTCTTAGATTATGGAATCACTTTGAACCACTGATAAATAAAGAAGAGCTATCAAGTATATTTAAATTAGAAACAAGTCTAATACCTTGTGTGTTTGAGATGAGAAGTAAGGGTGTAAGAGTAGATTTAGATAAGGCAGAACAAACTAAAACTAAATTACTCACGATGAAGAAACAAATACTTAAAGAAATAAAAGATGATACCAACATAGATGTAGAACCATGGGTAGCAACAAGTGTAGCTAAAGTATTTGATTATCATAATATTCATTACGATGAAACGGGTGTAAGTAAACAAGCATCCTTTACAAAAGCTTGGTTACAAAACTGTCCACACCCTATAGCAGCTAAGGTATTAAGACTTCGTGAATTAGACAAGGCGCACAATACATTTATCGATAGTATATTAAAACATAGCTACAAAGGTCGAATACATTGTGAGTTGCATCAACTTCGTAACGATGATGGTGGTACAGTTACGGGTAGATTCAGTTCTTCTAACCCTAATCTTCAGCAAATACCATCAAGAGATCCAGAGATTAAAAAAATGATTCGAGGTCTGTTTATACCCGAGGAAGGCGAGAAGTGGGGTAGCTTTGATTATAGTAGCCAAGAGCCAAGGTTATTGGTTCACTATTGTGGAGTCGTAAACAAAGGTAATCCTACTGTGGATAATATCATTGAACAGTATCAACAAGATGATATTGACTTTCATCAGATGGTTGCAGATATGGCAAACATATCTAGAAAAGAGGCTAAGACAGTTAATCTTGGTATCATGTATGGTATGGGCAAACAAAAACTTGCCAACACTTTAGATATTAAACTAGAAGAGGCTAATGAATTATTAGACACCTATCATCGTAAAGTTCCGTTTGTTAAACAACTTGCAGACCAAGTGATGTCACGTGCACAAAAGATGGGTAGGGTACGAACTGTATTGGGCAGATCATGTAGGTTTGATATGTGGGAGCCAAAGACATTTGGTTATAATCAACCCTTGAAGTTTGAAGAAGCTGAAAAGAAATATGGCCCAGGTATAAGACGAGCCTTCACATATAAGGCATTAAATAGATTGATACAAGGCAGTGCAGCAGATCAAACAAAGAAAGCCATGGTTGATTGTTACAACGAAGGTTTAGTGCCTTTGCTCACAGTGCATGACGAACTTTGCTTTAGTATAAGTTCACAAGAACAAGCAGATAAAATTACAGAGATCATGGAACAAGGTCTTGAATTAAATGTTCCAAGTAAGGTTGACCAAGAATTAGGTGATGATTGGGGCGAGGTTGGTTAGGTAGATATGTTTTCCATACGATCAACTAATCTCTGTGCTCGTTTAGTTACTTGATTATACCATTTGGAATTTTTCATCTCAGATGCAGCGGCTTTCCAATCGCCTTTGTTCACATTCTCACGCATACGCACAAATTTAGATAAACGAGGCCGTCCAAGATTAAACATCATATTGGCTATAATTAATTGTGCTTCTTCTGGTAAAGTATAAAAATTATCATAAAGGACTGTACACTCGTCTAACGTCACTTGTATATCCTTATCAAACAATTCATTAACACGTTCTTCTGATACTGGTGTGCCAACTGGCTTACCATGTTCTTCATCCCACTCAGTGACAAGATGTCCTATACCAATCGTGGGTAAATTTAAATGATCAAGATATATGGCGTTAACACATCCCTCATCTCTTTTTAGTTCTTCTCTAAGTTGTTCTATGTTCATTGACTTCCTACTGTTGCTCTAGTTACGGGGTTCGGTACCAATATTGGATTGACACCACCTGTAGATCCCACACTAGCGGGTGGGTTAATATTCGGTATATTAATATTTTGTACGTTAGTTAATGCTCTGTTAACTTGTGGCTCAAGTTTTTGCCTTTGTAAATTTAACAAAGGTCTAGCCTCTTCTTCTGTTTGCTGTACACTCATCTGTGTTGATCTAACTGTTGCTGCAGAAGTTAACGCCAACATGGTTTGAAAACCTTGAGCTATAGGATCGTTAGATTTAAACTTACCCTCTAAAAATTGTTTTACAGTATTAGGTTTTCGACTTGCCATCATCATTTTAAGAACTGTCGGATTACGTAGTGCTTTTGACATAATAGCATAACCTGCAGCAGTTGTAGCAGTCGCAAGAGGATTCATGATAAACGCAACAGATGATAAAGCTAAAGCGATTTGTGGTGCAGCAAGTCCACCTTTACCAGTAATGCTTGCATTAGATACTTTAATCATTTGTTCTGCTAAGGCATCAAGTCCATCATACGTGCCTTTGCCTAACATCTCGTCAATGGTCTCTCTTCCATAATTATCTCTAATTACCTTTTGTAATTTAGGACCTAATCGTCCAGTTCTAAATGCATCTACAAAGTCATCGGTCATTTTAACCACACCTTGATCATCAACTGTCGCACCTATTTGTTTAAGTATTTTACCCATTGCAGCATCTTGTACTGCTTCAAAAGTGCTAACTTGTCGACCACCTATGGTTTGTACTTTACCTTTTAGTATTCTTTTCGCACGTCTAATAGAAGATACGTCTCTAAATATTTTGTCAGCTATAACATCTGGATTACTTGTTCTCTCAAGAGTTCGTAATACATCATCTGCTCTACGTGCCTTTGCGGCTTCTTGTATTTGTCTCATTCTAAGTAAGCCACGACCTAATGGTTGTTGTTTCAAAGCAGCTAATGTTTCTGGAGCAAAATCTGCTCCCCCTCTTCTCATAACAAAAAGAACTTCGTTCAAGTCTTTTAATTCTTTTTCAAAAAGTTTTTTAATAGTTGTTCCTTGTTCATCAATCGATGAACTAAATTTAACTGGATCTATTACACGTTGACCAGTTTCTTTGTTTACAATCAGAGACTTTTCAGCAATACGCTCAAGATACTGTTTGGCTAAAGACTGTCTTACTTGATCAGCCATCTCTGCACCAGAGCCTCTAATGGTATTTAATTCTGCTTGTTCAGCCTCTATTCTTCTAATCTCTGTCTCTAAAGCTTTTCTACTACTAGCTCTTGGATCAACATTAGCTATTCTTCTTTGAACGTCTGGTATTGAACGGCCAGAAATCTGTCTTCGTTGTATTGCACGTCTACCTTCATTTAAATCTAATATGCCAGTTCTTGCTCCTAAAACTTTTTCACTTGGCATGCCTCGTATAGCTTTAAGAAGTTGTGTTAATCCTTCTGGATTATCAGGAGTAATTATATTGTCTAAAACAAAAGTAGTGTTAATTCTTCCATTTTTTGCTTGTTTTAAAATATCTTCAACAACAATATTATCAAATCTTTTCATACCCTCAGCATACAAGTTATTGACTCTTCTAAGTAAACCTAAAGCTTCAACTGCATCAACATCTGCTTTTGGTTGGAGTTTAAATCCTGGGACTGTTTGTGTCTTTTGATTAAGCACCACTAGTTTACTCAAGGCAGATTTCATTGCATCTTCAACTGAATCTTTAAGACCTTGTAATGCAGTTTTACTTGCGCCACCAATTAATTCTGAATTTCTAGAAGCATCAAGTAGTGCAGTTCTGATTCTTGATATTGTTTGCACATCCGATAAATCTCTTAAAGCAGTAATCGATCTTGCTAATTTAGAAGCCATTGGATCAGCAGCGGGATCTCTAGCTAATTCTTGTAAAGCAGATTTTATCCCACGGGTATCAATTATTCTTGCATCTGCTAAATTTTTATTAACTTCACCATATAACCTATCCATATCTTCATCAAAAACTTTTTTACTAGCTTTTATCATCTGATCTAAACTAGCGGGTATCTCTTTGTCACTTCTTAAATTTTTAATTACATCATCAATGTTTTTTGTTATCTCTGTGTTAAATTTTTTTTGTGCAGTCTCAAGTGCTCTAGATCCCTCTTCATAAAAGTTTTTAATATCTTGTCTGACAACTTGGTTTAATTTATCTACTTGAGTTCTTTGACCAACACCTAATTTACTTAAATCATCCATGACAATATTAAGATTGTCTAAAGCAGCTTTCTCGTTAGGAAAGATTCCTTCATACACTGCTTGCAATCTATTTAGAATTGGTCGAAAAGAATCACTAGTAGCTCCTGCAACTGTTGGTCTATAATTTTTGTCAATTAACTCTCTTGCTTGTTTTCTTAAAGCCTCGTTCGCTTCGCCACCAGGACCTTTAATTAATCTACCAAATATTTTACTTATACCACGACCTAAACCTTCACCAACTAAACCAAACACACCCTCCATTGCAGAATCTCTAGCAACTTCAGTAAAGCTTTGTTTTTGTAATCCTTCTGCGTATTCTATTCCTTCATCTAAAGCTTTACCAAAAGCTGCTGCTCCACCAACAAGTAACATGCCTGGTATAAATCCAACACCAGAGGCAGCTATACTTGTGCCAATACTAGTTACTATTGGAAGTGCTGTTGCACCCGCAAAATCTTTTACATCACTAAAAGAGAAACCTTCCTCATCAATAGCAAGTTCTTTACCCTCACCAAGTCCAAGTTTATTTCTACCCTGCTTAGTTAGAATAAATCTTCCTAATGCATCTGTTCTAAAACCATCTTCACCTACTACAGTTTGTAGGTATCCTGCTTTTTCTGCATCTGTGTCCATGCGACCAAATTGAAATCTTGAGAAATCACCAACAGAATCTAGACCAGTAGTATAATCAACATCGGGTTCTTTGTACTCAGCTATAAAATCTTCTTCTGAAATTTTTTCACCAGTTTTTGGATCAATACCAGAGGCAATAAGTTTTTTTCTATATTCTTGTATTTCTTCTAATGACGCTGAACCAAAATCTATTTCTGCAACTTTATCGTCAAAACCAGACTCCTCTTGAAAAAAAGACATAACCTCGTCCAATTGTTCATCAGTAGGATTGTCAGTATCAAGTTCAACTTGCTCTATTTTTTTTGTAAAAGGGTTTTCTATTTGAAAAACTGGCATTTAATTATCCTTGACTGTGACAAGTTTGATTACACCATCTTCTCCACGTGAATATTTTTTACCTTGTTTAAATGTTGGTAAATCTCTACCTAATCTTTTCTTTTCGCTTTCAACTAAAGTTCCAATTGATGCACCACTTGGAAGAATAAACTCTTGCGCTTGTGCATCATAAGCATTTAATTTTGATGCATTTTCTATTTGAGCAGTTTGGAATCTTTCAATAATTTTTCTACTTTTATCAAGTAATATTTCTTTTGGCATAGCCACTAACGCACCTACACCACCTTGCATTACTTGTTCAGTTACAAATGCATCAGCTAAAAACGATACATCTCTGTCAGATATTGAGTTCGCAGACTGATCTCTACCTAATGTTAGTGGAATTAATTGTTGAAATACTTTTTTCATATCAGCAACTGCAACATCTCTATCAGTATAGCTTTTTGGTGCGTCTTTACCTAAAACTGCTGATGCTCTAGACCATAAACTTTGAAAAGCGGGTTTGAATCCAGTAACCTTATCGCCTGCAACATCTAACATAAATCCTTTTGTTAACTTTATGCCATTACTTGCCTCTAACATCCCAGTCGTTGCTTTGCTATAATTTTCAATATATTTATCTGTCTTTGCAAGATCTTTAACTGTCATATTCTCTCTAGCTTTTCGAATTGCTTTAGTGTTAGCTGCTTGCTTTTCTAGTAATGCTTTTGCAAATGATGTGCTAGTTAAACCAGGAGGAGTGCCATTTTCAGCTAAAAAGGCTTTACTTACAGTTACTTCGTCACCTTCTGCATATGTATTACCCCTCTCGTCAGTAAAACCTTCTGGTCCTACAATATATTTTTCAAAATCAAATTGTTTATTAAATGTTGTCAACGCTTTTTGTCTTTCAAAAGCTTTATTCTTTCCTATTTCTCCAAGACCATATTTAAGTGCTGATAGTTGCACTTGTCTATTAAACTCATCTTTTTGCGCTTTATCTTTAATAAAAGCATCCGCACCTTGTTCTAATCCTTTAGCAATATTAGTTACTGCATCTGGACTGTCACCAGCTGCGATAGAAAAAAACATTTTTGCTAAAGCAAGATTTTTATCCATGCCTTCATACTTTGGTGCATTCTGTGTAAACTCTTGCATTAATTGTTTGAGTTCCGCTTGTTGTTCCTCTGGCGTTCCTTCTTTAACTATCCTTTTAACTTCTTCTTCGTTTTTTATACTAATTGTACCAAGCTGACCCTCTTGTCTTCTTTTTTGATCATCTAATATTTTTTGTTGTTCTTCAGTTATTGTTGGCTTTATTGGATCTGGTTTAATTATTTTTTTCTTATCTGGATCTTCACCCGCAATTAGGTTTTCTTCTTCAGCAATTTCAGAAGCTTCAGCATTTTTTTTCTGTTGCTCTAGTATAGTAGGACTAAGCTGACCTTGTTGCATTCTTTCTTGATCTTCTAAAATATTAATTTGTTCTATATTTTTTTGAATCTCGGGACTCGTGGTCATTATGCCGACATCAAGAGCTTCTTGTGCTCTTCTTTTTCTTGCACTTTCAGTTGGTTGTTTTAAAAAATCTCCTATAATATTACCTGATGGATCGGTAAAAGCAGAGGCAATACCTGTAGCTGTTCTAAGATTTTCTAATCCACTAAGTCCTATGTTTGCTAATTGTCTTCCGTATTTACCTAATCTAGTATCTGCTGCATCAACATCAAGTTGACCAATAGGTGTTAAAAATTTATTGGCTAAAGGTCCTTGTCCTCTTATACCTTTCATATATTGATCAGATATTTGTCCAAAAGATAAAGATGGAGTAACAAGTTGATTAACAAGATTCGGATTAAATTTTGTCCTTGGATTTGTGCCCATGGTTAAACCACCATTTGCCAATGTTCGTATACCACCCATAGCATTCAATTTGTTACGAGCGTTGCGATTAAACATTTTACGATTCATTAAACTCATTTAAATAAACCACCTAAAAGACTACCAAGGCCTGCGCCTGCACCACCTCCACCAAAGGCTCCTGCAAGGCTAGCTACACCGCCTAGAAGACCACCAATTTGAGAAATCCTACTAGGATCAGGTGTGGTGGTTTGAGTTAATACTTGTTGAGTTGATGGAACACCTCTAAATATATCTGACATAAATGATAATCTTTGATAAGGTTCAAACTGTTGTTGTAGTGAGGTGTCTCTAAGTGCATCTAATTCTCTTTGTTGTTGCCCTTGTTCTATTCCACCTAATTGTGATAATAAATTAATATCTCTTAATTGGGCAGCTTGTTGTGCTTCACCTAAACCTGCAGTTGCTATACCCGCTTTTGTAAATAACTCAGATGCTTTTTGTGCTCTATCTTGAGCAGACTCAAAGGCTTGCGCTCTAAGACCAGCAGATTGTCTTGCAAAAGTATCGGCAAGATTTCTTTGTAATTCTTGTTCTGCTATAGCTTGTCTAGACCCACCAAAAGCACCACTTTGTATAGCTCCACTACCTATTCTTTGTCTTTCAATATCACCTTGTCTTTGAATGTCTTTTAAGTTTTGATCAATTACTTGATCTACAAAAGGATTCATGAAGGCATCACTAGCACCAGGCATTAACGCAGCTATGCCCATGCCAACTGTATCTGCTCCACTTTGTAACAAATTTTGAAAACCACCAATACCCGCTGCTCCACGTTGAATTGCAGCTACTTGTAAAGGTGTTAGACCTGCTACTTGAACTTCTGGAAATTCAACTGGTTGTGTTGCAACTGTTCGTGTATCAGCTAATAAATCATCAATAAATTTTTGTTGGTTTTCTGGTAATATGGTTTTTTGTTCAACTGTTTGTACTGCCATTATGCCATTCCTTCAAACTTGTCCATTAGATCATACATTGTTGCTATGCCTTTGTCTATGTTTCCATTACCAGCACCTTTGACGGCCTTTTCTGTAAATACAAACTCATTATTAGATAAGGCTGCACGTTGAACTGGTTTACCATCTTGAAAAATCATCCCTGGTATACTGTCCGAGGTCCCAGTTCCAGGACCCTTTATTATACCACCAAACTCTGGCGATCCACCACCCATAAGAGTTCGAATACCACCACTATTAGTTGGTGGATTCATTTTAGCCATGACTGCATCTTCAAGTTCTTCAATAGAACTGTAACCCATGCCAGTGTTTGGATCGTTAAAATTTAATAAACTACTTATACCAGTCTGCATCATGTTTTTACTTTAATAGTTCCATTATCATTAAATAAAGCACCTACCTCTAAATCAGTATCACTTGTAGGTAAATCCGTCAAAGTAATCTTAGTTCCTCTAAGCTCACCAGGGTTTTGTAATTGTGTAACAAGCTGACTTAAACTTCTTACCATTTCATTAAAATATTGAACGTCATATTCATCTGGTGGTAAAGAAAAATTTGGTGGTACTAACTGCCTACTCATCTATCTCCGTCCGCTCTTATGTCAACTCTTGGAGTGCCAAATCTCCAATTCACGCCTTGTGTTGTGCTTTCTACTCTAAGGCCAAATGATCTTCCACGCAATCTTAAATGATTTAATTCTGTGGAAGACGTTACAGTATTTGTAGACGTTTTAATAAATCCACCTGCGGGACTTCTTTGTGCTTTCAATGAAAATATTGCTTGTTTATTATCATTACTAATACCAGTATCACTGTTATCAAAGCTTACGTCAGGTATCATTCTTCTCAAAAATACAAATTGATCACCATCTTGTATGTCAATAGGACTTGATTCAATAAACGATGTAAAAGCAGTTCCATCGTTATCATTGCCTTTTTCATGATTGTAAACAAGATTAGAATCAGTTGCCATTGGATATTGATAAACACCTCTATCAATCCATGATGTTCTAACAAGACTACCTACATACCATATTTTTTGATCATAGTTATACACTACATATTTGTCATTTTCATCTGTGCCACCATTTGCAGCAGAATTAGTTGCAGATGGATAGAACCAAAACACCTCACCAAAAGCTGAATTTACACCTGCATAAACTTTACCTGACTGTGTTTCGTTAAAATCTTGAAATACGTGATCTCTTACAGAACAAGGTATAACTTGAACACGACCATCATAAATATAAAATCTATCATATCCCATCCAATAAACTGCGTCACCAACTGCAACTGCTGAGTTAAATGCTCTAACTGTTATGGAACTTGCAAGTTGATTTATACCAAATGTGAAAGGAGGCCCAATAAACTGCATACTATGAATAGATGTATTTGTTAAAACAATAATCTCTCTTCTTGTTTTAACGGCAGTAACAATTTCAGAACCAGAACCAATTCTTAGATCTCCAGCGGTATTTGTAGCAGTTGGTGTCCATAAAAATGGATTTTCTTGTGAACTAAAACGTATAAGTAATCTATCTTGTGCCGTTTGACCTATTGGATTTGCACCAAAACATATTACATGACGATCTCTTTCAGACACAATGACTTTGCGAGATTTAGTTGGTGCAGCATCTGATAACTCTATTAAATTTTTTGCTCTTGTGCTAGTACCAAGGGTTTTATCCCAATAAAAAACAAAACCATCTCTTTGATTAAATATCAAATCCTCACCAAAATTATCTTGTGACCACAAACGTAGAGTGCCACCACCAGCAGTTTCTCCAGCAGGATCACCCCAATGTTGTGATCCTCCCCAAGTACCAGCACCCCACCCATCACCAGGCACGACTGTATTAATACCTTTATTAAGTTGATATTCAGCATCTGCCGAACCAGCACTAGACAAAGCAGCGGCTGCATTAGAACTTAAAGTAATAACATAACTATTACTATCTGTAATCGATGTTATTGAAAACTCATTATCAAGTTGAGTATTTAAAGTAGAATTTCCTGTGGCTGCATTACTAAAAGTTACAAAATCACCTTCTATAGCTCCATGAGAAGAGTCATTAACAGTAACACTAGTGCTATCGGTTGCAGATGTAAAAGTAATCGCCATATTAAGAACCACCTACAGTAACAGTTGCTTCATTAGTTATCGATACAGTTACATTTCCTACTGCCGTGGTCATGGCTAAATTAGCAGCGGTTGGTGGGATATCTATTGTAACTGTTCCGATCTCTCCTGTTGCAGGTGTAAGTGCACCAACAGGAACATCTTGTGATCCAAAAACAATAACTGATCCTAATTGACTTGTTCCCACATTCCCAGAAACCGATGAAATTACTGTTCCACCATCTAAATCAAAAACTACAACACCATTTACTACTTTACGTCTAAGTGGTGTTATATCATTATAACCTTGTGATTCTTCAATATAAAATTTTATTTCTGTGCCAATGCCTAAATATTTATTACTTTGCAAGTTTGCCCAAGCATGCAGTGATCTTGCAGAACCCAGAAAAGTATTGGTAGAATATTTTTCCCAACCACCTAATTTTTCGGGGTATCCAAAACGAAAACGAACAAGATCGCAATCATTCCAACCACCTTTGTTTGAATAGGAAGTTGTTTCTTTATTAATTCCAGGTCTAAATTTTAAGGATGTTATGGGCATTTATTATCCTACATTTTGACTTTTGGGTTTGCTATCCTTACTATTTTCTATTGAGTCCATTGTTTTTTTTAGTGAATTAACGAGTAAATTGCGAAAATGACTTTGTGATGCAGAAAGTTGATCTAATTCAAATTTAACCCTTACAATTTTATTTTGTAAGTCAGTGATTTGTTCTTTATAATATTTTTGTTCATCTGTTAATTCTTCTTCTTTGTAAGATTTTCCATCCAAACTTAACACGTTTTCATCACTCATTTTAATCTCCTGTAAAAGCATCAGCGTCAGCTATAGCTTTGTCTATAACTGTAAAATCTAGTTTTTCCCAATCATCATAATTTTCTTTTTGATATTTTAAATAGCTAACACCTCTTCGTACTCTTGCTTTCTTTTCGTCATGTGTTAGGTCAAATGAAAAATCTGCATCTGTTGCATCACTGCCTTTCGCATGGGTAGCAATTATAACATTGATTGTATCTGCTCCATCTAAACAAGCTTTATGTGCTTGTGCTATTTCTTCTGTAGTTCTTGGTTTTTCCTCTATCATTATTTATCCTTCCAATGCTGTAACTTTTGCTTCAAGTGTTTCTATTCTTGCCATTGCTTCTTGTAATGCTTTGACTGCTTTCATGTGTAGTACAGATGTTTTAACTGACTTTGTTGTTGTTTCAGATTCTACGTTTTCTCCATCTTTATTCTCAATCATATCTGGAATATCCATAACAAGACCATTCATGCCAGATGTTTCTAATTCTTGTGCAATGACTCCTAACCTCCAATGTTCATCACTATCACCTTTTGCAACATCTGTTTTAAATTTATATTTACGAATTTTTAATGCTTTTATATCATTCCATTGTGATGAAGCATCTTTAATTTGTTCTTTTAATTTTTCATCAGAAATAGCACCAAAAACATCATTGGCATTGAGAGTGTTTCCATTTGATAAAACTTTAAATCTTTCAGCACCAGTTGAACCTTCTGCTTTAATAAACCATTGAGAAGTATTATCAGGGTCTGCATCTGAAAAATCAATAAATATTCCATTTGGTGTGCTATCACCTGAATGTTCTACAACAAGAGCAGGGTGTGTATTTGAAGTATTATGTATAGCATGATAATTTGTATTATTAGCTCTATCTGAATCACTTAAATCTCTTGTCCAACTAGTATGACCAGTATTTGTTGTAATTTGTCTAGGGTTACCATCACCATCTGATAACACAATATAATTGCTTGATGTTCTTATGTCTAAGCCACCTCCATTGCCAGTATATGAACCAACAATGGTGTTCTTAGTTCCAGTTGTCATATCTCCACCAGAATTGTATCCAATGGCAGTATTGTTTGTTCCTGTACTTAATGTATCAAGGCAAAACATTCCTATGGCAGTATTTTTACTTTCAGTAGCACTTGTAAAATTTTGTGATGCTAACGCACTTACTCCTAAAGCTACTGACCTTTCACCTTTTGTATCAGCAGTTAAAGCATTATATCCAATTGCTACATTGTTATCACCAACATTTAAGGCATCTCCTGCTGCACTGCCAATAAAAGTATTATTAATTCCAGTTGTTACACTTATACCTGCTTGAAATCCAACTGCTGTATTGTTAGAGTCTGTAGAGCTACTAAAATTTTGATTTTGTAATGTGTTGTAACCTAATGCAGTTGATCTGTTTCCTGCAGTGTCAGAGGTCAATGAACCATATCCAAAAGCAACATTTGTAATCCCAACATCTAGTGCATCTCCTGATGTTGCTCCAACTAAAGTGTTCAGTTGACCAGAGGTCATTGCTGTTCCTGCTCCATGACCAACTACTGTATTGTTATCACCAGTTAATACTGCTCCACCACAAGCACTTTTACCAACTGCTACTGTATTACTTGGAGTTGTAGCACTTTCTCCTGCCGAAGCTCCAATAAATACATTTTCAATTCCAGTAGTAACTGCTTTTCCTGAATTATAACCAACTGCTGTGCTTTGTCCATTTGCTCCTGCATCTTGAGTTTTTAATGACTGATGACCAATAGCAGTATTTCTACTATGTGCATCTTCTGTACTAAGTGCTTCAAAACCTACTGCTACATTACTATCGCCAGTAGTAATTGCAGTTCCTGCTTCATCTCCAATAAACACATTATAATTTCCACCACTTGCGATACTGTTTCCAGCATTAGCACCAAGTTTTACATTTGATGTTCCTGAAGTAGTCGTAGATATAGAATCAGATGCTGTAAGCACAATATTAGCTTCACCAGATATAGTCATGCTACCATCAGTGTTTTGATGAATAAAAGTTGCGACATCACCAAATGTAAGTTTATTAGTGCTATTAAGTGTAAGACCTGTGCCATCTGTGTGCGTTAATGTGGTGTCTGTATCTGCTCCAAAACCAAGCACTGCACCATCTGATTTTAAGGTTAAATCATCGTCTACAGTTAAATCAACTGCCGCTAAATGTGCAAAAGCATCAACAACTGCCGCTGAACTCCCACCTCCATCTAAGTATACAACTTTAGTTGTGCCAGGTGCTATTGTTACATTTGCTCCAGAACTTGATTGAGATATAATAATGTTTTGCGATCCACTAGTTGCATTTTCTATTATATGAACTCTTTTCATAGTATTTGGACTGATTGTTATGGTACAAGCAGAATCTAGTGTTCCAGTATATTTAATGAACATTGCTCTTCCTGCATCAGAAGTTGCGTCTGCCACTGTTGTGTCGTGAGTATCAGCATTAGTTGTTATGGCTTCTGTGCCAAATCCTAATGCCTCACCTATAAGTTCTAAGTTTGTGTTGGTTTTAGTACCCCATTGCCCTGATTGTTCACCAGTAGCCATTTCTTCGAGTCTTAAATTATTTACGAATGTACTTGCCATGTTATTATCCTTACGCTGCTATTTCACTCCAATTTGGAGTTTGTGAAACTGTTATATTTGAAAAACTTGTTGTTTGATCTGGTGTTATTAAACTCCAAACATTTTCCTCTCCAGTAGAACCTGTCGCAGTTACACCAGTCGTTGAAATACTAACATCAATGATTGCAACACCAGTTCCTACCGATGCAGTTCCACTTGTTCCAGTTAAACTTAAAACAGAAGTTCCTACAATAGTCACTGATCCAATAGATCCAGTACCAGCTACAGTGGTTGGAGAAACAGAAGCACCTCCACTAATGCCTACTGTTCCAACAGATCCAGTACCGACATTTGTAGTTGTGGAAACTTTGGCTCCCGCACCAACTCCTACTGTTCCTAAAGCAGTAGTCCCTTCAACACCAGTAGTGGAAAGATTAGAATTACCTACTATTAAAACTGTTCCAACAGCACCAGTAATGGCACTTTGAGTAACAGAAACTTGTGTAGATGGAACAACTGTAACTGAGCCAATGGCACCAGTAATGGCACTTTGAGTAGCAGAAACTTCTATGGATGGAACAACTGTAACTGATCCGACAGCACCAGTTGCACCACTTAAGGTAACTGGAATAGGTGTGGGTTCATCCCAAGCACCATCTCCCCATGCACCTCTACCCCAGCCAGTTAATCCAGTATATGACATGCTTTACCTTATAGTTGTTAAATTAAGCAATCCTTATAATTGCGTTACTCGCATCAGCAGTAGGAAATTGAACAGTAAATGTCCCCGCTGTTGATGTTTTATTAGTTGAAAAATCCAACACACAAACAGCTTTATTACTATTAGTGTCATTGTATATTAACGCACCCATAGCCGTAATTGTGGCTGTTGTAAAACTTATATCAGAAAAATCTGTAAACGCTGTTGTACCAGAACTAGTTGGAGCAACTTTTGTTAAACTCCCACCACCAGACGAATAAGAACCACTATTTGCTACTTCACCAGTAGTGGTAAAAGCAGTTGTTGTTGCGCCTAATGTTGCAGTAGTTGATGATTTACCGCCACCACCTTCTGCATAAAGTGCTAATTTGAAATCATTGCCGTTTGTTGCAAAATTGTGTGTGCCCGTCAATAACTCTGTTTTGAAGGAAGTACACATTGCTTGTGCTATAGCCATATTAAAGTCTCCTTATATATTCAGCCGTTTCTTTTTGACCACTTGATCTTAGAACTTGAATTATACTAGCACGTTCCTCTCTTCTTGCCAATAATATATAATGATACAAAACTCCTTTAAGTTGTTCTTTAAATAATTTAGCCTGTTGTCTTACATGAGGAGGAGCTTGATCTGATATGCCTGCTATCTTATCAACTGCTAAATCTGCTATTTGTTCATTTGTTAATCCACCCTTTTGTGATGTCATAACATTTACACTTCCTATTTCTGAAACATTGACACTAAACATTTTTTTTCTCCTCATAACTTACACCAGCTATATCATTTCTACCAATTAAATTAGGTTTTGAATCTAATGGCTCTGGTGGCTCTAATTTTGATTTTCTTGTTATTAACATACTGCCTTCTGTTGCCATGGAAACAAGTGGATCATCAAGTCTATGATAACCATAGAGTTTTTCATCGTCTGGGACATTCATATCTAGCAAAGATGAACTGTTCGCTATATGAACTTTTATTTTTTTTGAAATAGCTATTGCTAACCAAAATTCACAACAGGCCCTACCAGCTTCGGCAAAGGCTACGTCTTTGTGAGTGAAATCTATTCCATAAAGATGTAAGTCTGAAACTTCTTGTGAGATAGCGTAACCTAAAGAATATGATACTGTATTGTTAAAATAAGCATATCCAGTTTTTTGTATAACCTCTTGTAAAGGAAACTCTACCACATCTGGACATCTTTTATCTAAGCAACAAGAATAAATTGGTATATCTTTTTTACTTAAAAGTCTTTCTGTCATTATGTCTGTTTGTTTACCAGCATTAGGAGAATCTAAAAATCTTGAAGGTGGATCCATCATAAAACATTTATTATGATAAATAACTCCTGACATAGAGTTGATAGTCCATACTTCGTCAAACTTTTCGCTTCTTATTCTAGCTAATATATATTCTGAATAACTATTACCTAGTGCGACAATTGCGATGCTTTTATTTTTTAATTTCATTAAGTTCTTGGCTGTCTAACTAACCCATCTCTATAGCTATCTGAGTAGTTTCTACCCTCTGCATAATTTTTCAATCGTGCAAGAGATTCTACATATCTAGAAGTATAAAGTTGGATTAAGTCGTTTTCCCCTTTCATAAACGTATACGCTTCAACTAAAGCAGCGTATAACAAAGCATCTGGTGCATTTGTACTTATCCAAGTTGTGCCAGAGTCATCAGTAGTTAGTGATGCAGGTCTGTAAAAATAATGTAATTCAACTGAAAAATTACTATTTGGTGTAGGAGCTACAATAAAATTATCAACATCAAACTGTGCATAATAAATAGGTAAACCAGTTGTGGAGGGATTTGGTGAGTATTCTTGTAAAAAATTAACATCTTTTTGTAATAAAAATACATTTTCACTACTTGAATTTACATATGATAAAGAGTGAGTTGCTAAATAATCAGATGGTTTTTGTAGAAATTTGTTGCCACTTGTTAATGTTCCAGATACATTTTTTCTAAAATAATCTAAATCAACAGATTTAAATATTCTTTCTTCAGCATTTTGTATAAAAAAAGGTATCTCTGCTACAAAAGTAGATTCATCGTTTTCTGTCCATTCTTTAATTGAGGCAGTTAGTGTTGTTAAAGTAAAACTCATGTTATGCTCACTGTGACTGTTCCAACTTCACCAATCGCTTTTGGTGTAGGATTAAATACTAAAGTATTTAAATCAAAAATTGGTATTTCTATCTTTGCGTTAATAAACTCTACTCTAGGTTTTGGATTTCTCAAAGCTTGTGGATCTGGACCTACACGAATAGGATCTAGTTGTGGGTGTTTTGACTCATACTCATCGTATCCAACAGTTAAACCATTCCATTCTTTTCTCATATCTTTTAATTTATAACGAAAACCAGAACGTTCTGAATATCCAAATGCTCTTTTATTACTTGCAAATCTAGCCATTAGACCCTCAAGTATTTAATATCTGGTGTAAGTTTAAGTGGTACTCTATCTTCATCCTCATCACTCGCTCTTTGAAATTCTTCTTCATAAACACTCTTTAGAATTTGTATTCTTTCGGGTGCTTTTTTCATTGATATATAATAAGCAAGTCCTGCAACTAAACAAGGTAAAAAACGAAAAGGAATGTCATTCGTATTCTGTAAGGTATCTGCATCTTGTATTCTACGGACATAGTAATAAATTAAACTATCAGAACTAGAATCTGGAGTAGGCCACAAAATAACTGAGGGTGTTATTTTTCTGTCAAAATAATATTGACTAGGTCTACCACTTTGATCTTTATTAGGTAAGTTTAAATAATCACCTCTAGACATTCTTGATAAACTAAAATCAGTGCCACCTCTTCTAATAACAACTTCTAACAAGTCTGTGTGATCTGCATTAAATGTATAAGACGCAGTGCCAGAAGTTAAAGCTTGAGTGTTTTGTTCAACAGTCCAAAGATTTAATCCTCTGTTTGCCCACTCAGAAAACATTATATTTAAAGATCTTCGTGCAGTTTTTGCATCGTATCCAGTTCTCATCTCTAGACCACAACGCTCATAAGCCTCCTCTATGGCCTCTCCTACATCTAAATTAAAATCTCTTGAACTAGATGTTGTCATATCTTAAGCCATTTTTTTCTTGTTACTAGCTTTTTTCTTTTTCTTATTTAAGAAAGCTTGAAGACCAGGATTTAGCTTACCTTTTGTTTTAGATTTAGCTTTTGTTTTATTTTTTACATTTTGTATAGCTTTGTTCAGTGCAGTTTTTTTGTTCATTTCTTTTTCCTTTTTAGTGCTTTAACTCTTCTTGGTTTACCCGCTGGCTGTCCTAATCTCTTCTTCTGTGCTATCCTACTACGTTTTTCAGCCGCTGTCATCTCAGATGCAGTTTTTGGTGTTTCCTTAGAAATACGTTTTGTTGGTCTGCAATAAGGCGTGCCTCTTTTTTCACCCTTTTGTCTCCCACACTTCTTACCAGTTCTTTGATCTTTCCAATCTTCTTTGAACCATCTTTTAAGTGCTAAACCAGCTTTTGTTTTTCTTACAGCCATTATGCGTAAAACGTTTCTTTTCTTCTCATTACAACACCACAACCTCGTGCTACATTTTTCTTATTAGAAGCACGTTTCCTATTATTTTTTGGCATGGTTGCGCCACCAACATTCAACATGACTACACCACCTTCAGCTTTTTTCTTAGTCTTTTTCTTTTTACCACCAGTGCCATAGTTTGCAGCACCAACTTTTCTACATTTAGCTATAGCTCCTGATGCATAAGCTGATGGAAATACTTTATATCTAGCTTTGACTTTATAATAACATGCGTCTTTTGGCATTACTTACTCCTTATTTTATAACACTTACAAGTCCATTTTTTTCTACCACATTCATAGCAAATTTTTACTGGATTACCTCTTATTACTTCTCCTTTTTTTAGCGGCACAATGTGCTCTTTCAGAAAATCCTCTAGGTCGTTTGCAATTGATCTTCCTCTTTCTTTTGGCACTCCACTTCTTCTTTCTAGGTGGATTGGTCACTTGCTTTGACATTTGTGACCTACCCATAGTCATTATATTAGTTGCTCCAAACCACTAGCAACTATGATTAATGATACTATCATCCATAATCTATTGTCTAGTTTATTAAGTTTTTGATTAATACCATCAAATCTAGCATTACAAACTTCTTCATGTTTTTCCAACATTTTTAATAATTCTTTACTTGTCATCTAACACTTCCATCTTCTTCTTGCTTGTCTTAAACGGCTATTCGGATCTTTAGCCGCCTTTGGAAATTTTTTCATTTGACCCGCACTTCTAGCACAAAAAGACTTACGTCTTTTAGCTGCCTTACTACCAGGCTTAACTTTACCAGTAACAGCAGTTTTTAGTTTACTACCAGGATTTTCTCTTCTATATCGAGCAACACCAGCCTTGGTCATTCCCGCCCCTTTTTTAGTGGGGCGGAAATACTTTTTTGTTTTAGGTGGTTGTTTGTCTTTTTTTCTAGACATAGTTTCTCCTATGCAAAGAAGAAAGTCATCATATCTGAAACGTCAACTGTGTACTTCACAGACATTCCACTTGCAAACAACACACCCTCGTCTGGTATATTTCTATCAATCACAGTATTAGCAGTCCCATTTGTTCTTGATTTAAATAAAACAGTGCCATCTTCTGGTGTGCCATCGAAAAATTCAACATCACCTGCAGTGCCACCAGATGTTACAGAAAAACCTTTCAATCTTGTTCTACCACCAAAAATAGCTTGTCCACACAATGATCCAGAACCAACAGAAACGTTTGCTGCATATTGCGCTGAACAAGTTGCTGAAGATATCGACAAAAATATACTTGTTCCTGCCACTGTTTCAGCAGAGCTTGTTGAAGTAATAACTTCAGTTAAAGCGTTGCCAAAAACATCTGTGCCAACAATAGTAACAGTCTTCGCATTGTCTCCAGTGCCAGTTGTTGTTACTGTAACATTTCTTCCTGCTCCACCCGCATGATCGGTGTTAGCTAAAGTAAATGCTGTAGCTGGTCTAGCGGCAGCAGCTATTCTTGTGGTGCTTGCTGCATTTTCATCACTAACTGTGAGTGCTCGTACGTCTGAACGACCTGCCATATCACTCTCCTAACTAAGCTTCGTAACCCATTAATTCAATTAACAATTTACCTGCTGTATAATCAGCATCTGTTGTATCACCAAGTGTTAAGTATAAAAACTCGTCAGCAGCAGGAAGAGCAGTAAAGAAAACTTTACTTCCAAGTGTTGCATCACCAGCGTTAACTAATAATGTTTCAGTTAAATCGCCAATCGCTCCGTCTTCAACACCTGTGCCCTCTGTGGCAGAATGTACGTTAATGTCTGGATCACCACCTGCAGGTGCTTCAAAACATTCCATACTACCTGTTAAGATTGTGCCATTTCTAGCAGCAGTTATTTGACCTATGTGACAAACATTAGATGTTCCATTTACACCAATTATGTCGCCAGATGCAGTTGATCTTAAACCAGTTAAATCTATTAATATTCTTGTTGTGATGATACCACCTGATCTCATAACAGAACTTCTGTAAATGGTTCCTGTTCCACCAGTAATACCAGTACCAGCTTCTGTTGGCATTGTGTTAGCATCAAAAGATGCAATACCGCTTGAATTAATACTAGATTGTGTAGTGAATGCTCCAGTTGTAGCGTTTTTACTTACTGATGTAAAACCACCCTCTGATCGGACTGGACCCGAAAAAGTTGTATTAGCCATATGAATCTCCTTGTCTTGGCCAATGTCGAAGTTAATTCTTCGTCAAGGTATTAAAAAACTATAACATAAAAAAAGAGCGACTGTAAAGTCGCTCCTTTCATTCCCGCTCGATGAGGATTAGGAATTTAAATTATGCACCTTTTGATCCGAAAACACATCTTGGATCAGAGAATCCAAAACTGTATCTTTCTCTGGCCTTAAATCTCATGTTGCCAGTATCAAAATCTGCCTCCATTTGAGTAGCTAATGGCACTCTTTCGAAGTGCATGAACCCTCTTGGAGCATCTGTTAAGATGAAGAATGCATCAGTATCAGTTAAAAAGTCATTAACTGTGTAACCCTCTGGTAACATGCCAGTGGATCTAATAGCGTTAATGTCATTATCTGCTGTTGCAGTTCTTAGATTTGATGCCATTAGTCTTTCTGCAACAAATTGCAATTGACGTGGTATAACAAGTTTTCTACCAGTTAATGCAATTTTAAGACCTCTCTCGTCAACAAAACCTGCAATGCTTATTAAAGCATCTTCAAGTGATGTTTCGTTTAAGTCTGCATCAGTTGATGGCTCATTAGCAAAAGTACCACCAGTTATAATTGGGTGTGCAGTTGAACATAATTCAACTCCGTCACCACCAGTAACTGTGCTATCAAAAGCGTTATTAAGAACAGAAGCTGCCTTAACTTGCTTTGTGTGCGCCATAGATCTTGCCAATGCACGAGTGTATCTTGAAGACAATCTGTCATACAAGTTGTCCTCAACTGCTTCTTCAGTGATTGAGAATGCCAAAGCAATTGTCTCATGGTTGTAACGAGCAGTGAATGATTCGTTAGCATCATCAAATGATACTCCAGAACCCTCTTGTTTCACTGGTGCTGCACCAAAACCTGAGAGCATTACTTCTTCTTCAAATGATCTGTCTGAAGACTCAGTTGTAAAAATTTCCGCATGTTGATTTTCATACCTTGCGAATTCCATACCAAAGAGAGCATTTAACCCTGGCTCTAATTCTTTGGCTAGTTGAGCTCTAGATATCGCCATAATTAAGCCTCCTTATGATATAGCTGCATCAGCATCTCCAACAGAACTGAAGAAGACATGATTGTTAATTTTTACGATATATTTTACACCTGCAGCAGAATGATCTTCATTCTCAACGTCCTCTTGAATTCCAACAATCATCAAAGGATTTGATGGATCGGAATCTTCAGCAGTAGAGATATCTATCTGTGCAGTAGATATACCAGTTGTAGTATTTCCACTAGTAGCGTTTTCTATCTCAGCAGTTTTAAAGATATCAGCTTTTGCAGTCGCTCTGTTAGTATTAGTACCATCAGAACATATAACAAACCTTTGCATTGGATTGTCATATACGAAAGCTTTAATATCAAAATTTGTATCCGCTGAACCAGATCCTGGCCACGTATTGGAAAATTTTAATTTCTTTGTAGTTGCGTCAACATATTCACACCCAGCAAAAACTCCTAAGATCTGCTTTGTATCACCAGTGGCGTTACCTAAAACTTGTACTGTACCACCAGTTAACTCTGCTTGAACAGGAGAGCCTTGGAAAATAGCTGATGCATCACTAGCAATGAAATACTGATTCGTGCCACCTGGGAATGTACCCCCAATAGCATTAATCGGCTTCAATCCAAATTTTAAATCTGCATTTGCCATTTATAGCTCCTTATAAAATTATGAAAAAGAGTTATTCCTTTCCAAAAGTTACTTGACTACGCCTACTTTTCTCAATAGGCATCGAAGGATGTTGTTCCTTCATTAAGTCCTGATCTACGGCAGTCATTTGATTGCGGGTCTGATCCCGAAAGTATTCAGTTCTCTCTTCAACTGTCTCTTCAGGTATTCTGGCGAGCATTAACCCACCATTACCAATTACACCCTCATGTTTGCCTTCTTCAACCGAAGCAAATTGTTGATCTGGATATTCATCTGATCTCACTGGTTCATAACCTTCTCTAAGTCTCTGATGAACGTTCATTTGATCGTCATCTCCTCTTAAATGAGTTCTAATCCAACGATGTTTGAATCCATCCTTTGGCTTCGGTGCATCCAACTTACTAGGTGGTGCCCATGGCTTTCTGCGTGCTGTTTTAGCACGTGTAGTATCTGATCGTGGAGTTGTTCTGTCTGTCATGTTATATCCTACTCTTTTACATATTTAGCATATTCTTCTAGCGGAACATTCAGTCTTTTTGCCATAGCAACTTGTGATGGCGACAACTTCACAGTCCTGCGTCCCTTTGAATTACTGCGAGATGCGGTGCTATCAGCAGGGGCGACTCTGTTAACACCACTCGTTTCTTGTTTAAACTCTTCAGGAAATCTTATCCTAATTCGTTTATCTAACTCAGAATAGTACTCATCACTTCCTAAGTCAAATCCTTCTTGTACTAATTTTTTATCTAAGCCTAAAGCAAGATAGGTCATTTCCTCATTTTCACCAAACCAAGTGTTCTTTTCTGCCCATGCTTTTGCCTTTGGATCTGGCTCTTGTTGGACGGGTTGTTGTGGTTGTTGAATAGTTTGAGGCTGAGATGTTTCACGTGAAACATTTTGCTCTTGTCTTTCTTTGGCTATTCTATGTCTTTCTTGTTCAATGGTTGCCTTAGCAATCGCTTGCTGTGCTTTAACTATTGCGTCAGTGTCATTTACTTCATATGCTTTTTTAAGTGCGTCAGAAGCAGAAGCAAGCTGAGACTCAATCCTTGTGCCGTACTCAGATATATAACCTTTATCTAAATTTGATATTTGAGTTTGAAGTTTTTCATTTTGATCTTTTAACGTTTGAGCTAGACGTACAGCTTCCTCTTTATCTCTTTGTTCTTTTCTGTAACGATCAGTAATTTGGTTTATTCTTGTTTGAACCTTTTTACTGTATTCCGTTACTTCGTCTTCTTTTTTTTCTTCTTTAGTTTCAGTGACTTCCTCGGGTTTCTTATCTTTTTCGTCAAGACCAAGAGGTAATTCTACTTCAACTGGTTTATCCTCTGTTGTTTCACGTGAAACATTTTCTTCTTGTTTAACTTCATTTTTTTCTATAGTAGCCATGATATCTCCTTAAATGTGCTGAATGTCTTCTGGGTCAACGATTGTCGCTATGACTTCGTCATCGTTGATAATTCTTACCTCTCCGCCTTCTATTCTAAATCTTGATCCAGAATATCGACCAATACAAATCCAATCACCTTCTTTACACCAAGGTTCTCCATCTCCAAATTTGTCTTGATCTTTATATGCTAAAGGTCCAACTTTAAGGACATAGGCTACAACTGTAGCTAATGCTTCACGATCTCTAACTGCATCTGGCAAATGAATACCACCATCTGTTTTTTCACGCCCTTTGTAAGGCATGACTAAGATTCTCCAACCAGTTGGTTGTGGGAGTCTTTCTTTTAGTTTTAAATCGTCTGTTTGGGGTTTATTTTTTTCTAATTGATTTTTTAGATACTCAGGTACGTATAATGTCTTCGTCATCTATTTTTCCTTCCAGCAAGGACTTAATTTGATCTTTAGTATATGAGAGTCCTTGTAACTCACCTACTAGCTGCTTGTACTGTTCATGATTAGAAACAGCACCAGTTGTCAGCGTCAAGACGATGTCGTCTTCACGTTCTTTTAATCTTTTGTACAATTTTTGTGAAAAGTCAACTATATCCATTATTTTTCTTTCCAAAAATAATCATCTGTATCACCTAGTCTATACTCATTTCCGTTTTCAACTTGGTAATATTCAGTGCTTACTTTGAAATCTGGCATCTTAGGTTCTTTAGGAGTAAGTGAATTATCATATACTCTCATTCTATTATTAGGATACAAACAATATTGTCCATTATCAAGTTCAAGTAAATTAAATGACTTATGTTCTGCAGGTGTTTCGCTTGTGCTATAGTCAATGTTATCTGAGTCTGGATGATAATTATCTAATGTACAGATATAAGATCCGTGCATAACACCTTGATCTCTCGTAAGAATTTCAAAGTCCATTGAGCCTATAAATTGTTTTGTTATAGCAGTGACTCCATAATCCATACAATTCCAAAACTGTAAGTTAGGTAAGTTCAAATCTGGTTTTGGTGTTTCTGGACTTGAAACAAATGCAGAAATGGGAAGCTTATCGTATAAAGCACCATACTCTGGTAAAAATGTTTCAAAATAAAAAGCTCTACCAGGTATAGATTTGGCAGAAACCCATACACCTTTTACAAATTTACCATGACTATCTTCATTATCTCTTAAATATTCTTTACGAACATAAACATCCACAGAGGGGAGATTACAAACTAACTCAGCCACATCCCCACCTTTACTACCATCATTTTTTGTTTCATTAATATGTGCCACTAAACTTAGTGCCAGACATTGCTGCGCCAGTTCCTCTTTTTTGCTTTTCTGGTATTTTCATGGATATTTCAACAGTTTTGATCATGATGTCTCCACCACCACCATATTTCATTTTATCGTCAACGGAGCCACCACCCATCATGCCAACACCAAATTCTTTGGCTAAATCAGATTCTATTTCTCTGATTGCATCTGTATCGCCTTTGTCCCTTGCACTGTCAAGTTTATCCATTAACATTTTATAACGTGGATCTTTTTCCATATCTGTAGCACCACCAGTTTGCATTTTTCTAAGTTTCGCAAAATCAGCACCAGTAATTTCACCAAAGGGTGCTGCCACATCAATTTTTTCTTGGTCGCCCACGAGGCCTTTTTTGTTTTTCATTTTTTTTCTCTCCTTTTTTTGAGGGTTTCTTTGGCTCTCTTAGCGATTCTAGCTTGTTCATTCTTTCCTGCAACTTTGGCTCTTTGCTCCATGACTGTGAGGATTTGAATTTTACGAGCATAGGGTTTGCTAATTCTTTTAACTTTTGCAGCAGTTGCCCTAGCATCTGCCACAGTCGCATATTTAATTCTGACAGTGTCTTTAGGATTTTCATCTGTATATAACCTCCTACCAGTTCCTTTTGGTTTTTTACCAGTGCCGACTTTAGGATCTTTTCTTTTTCTTGCCATTCTTTACCAACTTTGACAAAATTTTTGATTGTTTAGCATGAGCATTAGACGCTTTTTTTAGCATTTTTGCTACTTTTTTTACTTTTTGTTTTCCGTTTTTTGTCAACACCTTTTATGACTCCTTTGTTTTTACTAGCATAAAATACTTCTTCTGCCTTTTTGCCATACTGCTTTTTCATGGCTTTCATAATTTTTTTGCCTTTACTTGTCAGTGGCATAAACTGTCTCCTCTATGGGCATAACGCACATTGGACATTTGTAAGTTATAAATTTAGTCATGCCTACAGTTGGAATAGGTTCTTCGGTGATAGTTTTAGTATAAGCAATTTTGTGTATAAAACATATTTCATCGTCCTTGGGCACGTCTAACCTCCTTAACGTGAAGCTTATAGTAATAATTACCTATCTTATTAAAGAATTTAAAAAGTGACAAGTAAAACCAAATCATTTTTTTCTCCTTACTTTACAAATGGGACAAAAATCTCCCTCTGGTAACTCAAATCCACACTCTGGACATTTACTTAAATGTATCATTTTGTTAAACCTTTTTGCTTTTCATATGTTCTGAGTCCTCCGATGCCAAGCATGCCACCGAGAACAGTTAAAAGTGTACCCATATCAAAATCAGGCAGCTCTGGTAATTCTGCACCAGCAAAACTTGCGCCAAATATAATTAGATCTTTTACGATAAAGTGATAGGCAAAAGCGATCGCACAGACCCACCCAACTGCTGGGCGCCAGCCGCCCTTAAATATAGAGCCACTCGCTGCCTCTGCTTTATTAATCTCTAACTGAGCAAGCAGAGCCTCCTGCGCATGTTTTTCAGACATCGTGGCTATCTCGTGGGCGAGTTTCGCCTTTTGATCTGCGTCTGGAATAAATTTATCAAGTAATCCAGTAACTGGACCTATCAGTGCTTGTAACATTATTTTCCTCCTCTATTCATAAAAGCAGATGCACCCATGTAGGCAGCGACAATGCCACCCCCAGTAATGTAGAAAAGATTACTAATATCGGCCAAAGCCTTAACTCGATCGAGATCAACAAAGAACATCGCAAGAGTAAAAGTACCCATTGCAACCAAACTGGCAGTAGCCATTCTTCTTTGTGCCCTTTGTTTACGTAAATCATGCTCTAACTTCTTTATCTCTGCTACATGACTCAATTCTTCGTCAGAAACGATACCATCACCATCTTCATCATATTCTGCATATATTGATTCTTGTTGTAATTTTTTCTGCACCATTAGTAGACCTCCACCTTATTTGGATTTACTTGTGCTACTAATTTACAAACACACTCATATGTTTGATCTCCATTTTCTGACATGAATACTTGTCCACTTAGTTTTTTTGCATAATAAGTGCAATCGTTAACAGATCTAAAATAAATTTTAGCCTCATTCATTTGACTAGGTTGCATACAACAATATAACATAAATGCAGTTATCAATCTTTTATACTCCTCAAACTTTCCATCACTTTGTCGATATCGGGTTCAGTGCCATTTGGATCATAAACACATTTATACTTTTTTGGACACCACACTTCAATCATCATTGTATAAGTTTTATTACCACCTTCATAAATGCAGGCTTTTTTTTTAGTATATTTTGACGTTACTCTTTTTTTTAACCTACAAGTTGTATACTTTTTTTCTGTTATTTTACCTTGCCAAACTTTTTGTTTATACGTGTAATCCTTTGGTGCGTTATACATTTTGCCATCCGCACGTGCCTTCTTCATCCAAATACCTGCAACTAACACACAAAAACCACCTATAATAGCTGCAACTATTAACCAAGTGATAGCTTCACCTATTTGTCTTCGTAGTTGTTGTTGCTTGTAAACTGTCTCTTGACGTTGTTTTCTAATTTGCCCTTCCATTTTAAGTAAATCATCGTAAGCTTGTGGACCATAAGTAAAGTTTAAAAACATCTTGAGTTCGTACCTTTGTTCCTCAAGTTTCTTCTTGGCTGCATAAGCGGCAAGAGCGGCTTCCTCGATAGAACCAGCCTTAAACAATTTACCAAACAACGGAGGATTTTTCGCTTGCTTTTCTGCGTTATCAACATCACTCACTGCTCCCATCCAACGACCAATATCTCCAGACATTTGTTCAATATCTCGACCTACCGCAAATCCTTTTTTTATTGCATCAAATGCTTTAGAGGCTACTCCTACCGCTAATGATATGGTTGCTGGATCCATGGCCTACCCTCGTCTGGCAGCAGCAATGTCTCTCTGTGTTTGAATTCTTTCACGATTAACAAGGTTACGCTCATCAGCAATTTCTTCTTGCGTTTCTAATCTCGCTGCATCTGTTGCTGCTCTTTGTTGAAGTTTCTGTGCCTCAAGTCCTAACTTTTGTTGGTCAACTTGTGCAGATCTTTCTGCCTCTGCTGCTCTAATAGCTAATTCTTGCTTTCTTATTTGCACCAATGGATCTTCTTGACCCTCTGGTGGTGCCATTTGTTGTAAGAAATCGGCAGTAAACTGAGCTTCTAATTCTGCAACACGACTTTCCACAATCTCTGGTGTAATTTGTGGTGGTACGTTTGCAGGATCTATTGCACCTTGTTGTGCAAGTAATTGTAGTTGAACTGCTTGTTGTGCTTCACTCTGTGCAATTGCACTTGCCTTTTGTGAAATGTGCTCAAGAATGTGTGCATAAAGAATAGCCATGACGTTAGGAGAAGTGGCTACGATCGGGGTTTTCATGAAAAGGATGTGGTTAGCCATATGTTGATCGTGGTTTTGCTGAGGAAAGGCAACCACAATCTCACCCTGTAACGCCCTGGCATTCTCTATACTTGGGTCCATAGGCATTGGTTCTTTCTTGGGAGGCAAGATTTCATCAATGTTCTGAACTTCAAGTGCTTGATATAAACGTCTATATGCAGCAGGCAAGTTGTGTATATCTGGATTGCTTTGTGCAATCTGTAGTTGTGTTTGTGCTAACGCAACCCTCTGTGCCATAGAAAATATATTAGGATCTGATACTGGTAGTACATCTACCCTTCCATCAAAATCTGCTGCAAAAACTTGTTGTTGACCACCCGCTACCTCATATGGATATTGTGGTGGTAAGTTCTCTGCAAAAATTCTAGCAAGTAATCTAAACTCTGTTTTCTGTGCGTAATGTAATCTTTTGTGTATGGCTGACATGACTTTCATGCCACGTTCTAACATTGCAACTGTAGATCCAACTGGCATATCGCCACTAGACTCACCAATCTTTTGATCAGCTATAGATACAAATCGTCTACCCGCTTCAATCAACGCAGCAAGTAGATTTGAAAGCGTACCAGATGGTTCCTTAAAGGGGAGGGGAACTATAGAATTCCTAAGATCACCACCTGGTGCATCAATGTCTCGGAACTCACCAGGCGATAAAGGTTCATCGTCATTTCTAATTCTTATGCCTCTAGCCTTAAAACCTGCGGGTAGGTTAGATAAAGTTCCCGCATCGATTAACTGTCTTAATATACTTGTTGCTGCCCTACCAAGACCACCAATCATATGTATTAGGCCAAATCCATAAAATCCCAATCCTGGTAGGAACTTATAATGTACAAAATACTGTCTCTTTTTCTTTAAATTATCACCTTGATCATAGTTACGTGTGATAGATAAAATTTCTCCAGATCCTTGGTCCAAGGTTACAATGTAAGGTAACTTGATTCCAGTTGGCTGACCATCTGCACCAAGATCCTCAAAACCCTCAAGGTCTAAATTAGTATGCATTTCAAGTACAGAATATGTCTCATCCGAGTATCCTTTACTTGCTCCTTCTATTTCGTCTTTCTTTTCTTGGACGACATCTTGATCTGTATCTGATGCTGAGATTTCCACATCTCTGTAAATGCCAGCCACTTGCATTTTGCGGATTTCATTTTCATCCATCTTAAGTACATGTGTGACTCTAGAGACTGTGTTAATGTCCGAAGCTTGATACGGAACAACAAGATCTTCAGCAGGCACGAACTTCGAAACAGCAGAACCCCTAGTTGGATCGAAGTATATTTTCTTGAAAGTAGAACCCGCCAATGGGAGATAGAAAAGCATTTGGTCAGTGTCGGTATCATAATCTTGCATGACCTCCGTAATCTGATAGTTCATAAATTCACGAACTCTTGTGGCTTGTGCTTCACGCTCCAAGGTTCGATCTCCCATAATATTTATCTTAACTGGACCACCAGATGGTAAAAGTTCTTTATAAGACTGTGCTTGGAACTGGGTTACTGATTCTGCAATCAAAGGATGTGTTACACCACTTGCACCATCAAAAGGCTCAGTTCTTTCTTCGTACATAATACCAAGTAGATCTAGACCCTTTACATAACCATCTTTCCAATCTGATCTAGACTCAACGTCCTCTTCAAACTGGCCACGTAGCTCGGAGGATAATTCATCAAGAATTTTTTCGTCCAACACTTCTGCTAAGTTTGCATTGTGATCATATTGCTCAGTCTGTACTTCAATACCCTCTTCGCCCATCAAGGCTTGAATCATTGCACCGCCATCTGGACTTTGCAAAACTTCTGCGCCACCCTCAAATGTTTCTGGTTGCGGAATATCTACATTCATACCTTGTGGTGCATCTATGCCTGAGTCTACTAACGGACCTATGGGACGAGGGGGTGTTGCCATCAAAATATTCCTTTAAAATTAACTATTCCACCGCTACTAAATTTCTTTTTATCTTTTACTAAATCTGGTCCTTGTTCAATTTTGATGGGAAAATCACCTCCCCCACCAACTTTTGAAATTTTCAATGCCATTTTTTTTGCATCTGACATGGTCTTTGTATGAACTTTACTAACTTTACTTTTATCTTTACTAAATCTCTCTGAAAGTTTTGCTTGTCCTGCTGTTATTTGTTTTTTTTCTTTTCTTTCTTTATGTAATTCTTCTCTTATTGATTTTGGCACTCCAGCAGCCACTCTTAGTTCAAATTTATTACCTAGTTTATCAACATTGGCTTTAGGAACAATAGCACCAAAAGGTTTACCTGTTGTTTTATCTTTTATTGTTAAGCCTTTGCCCGTTTTTTTGAATTCTAACTCACTCATGTAATTCTCGTTGTTCGTTTTTTCCCTGGTGCGAGGATCTTGGAAAATCTATTAACGACCAGTTTGCCCTTTGGCTTTTTCTTCTTTAATGTTTCACGTGAAACATTCATCAAAACTGTCCTTTAAAATTACTGATGTTAACTCGTCCACCATTTCTAAATTCTTTTGGACCTCTTTTTTTCATTTTATCAAACATTTCTTTTTTGATTCTGTTTTTATCTATTAACATTCGTTCTTGTATTTCTTGTACTTGATCCAAACTTTGTAAATTTGGACCACCAATTTTTATAGGAGGTCCGAATGTTCGTGGATTTAAAGCACCCATTTCTCCTGATGAAGTTCTACCAACAGGTAATCCAGTTTTAGCAGTTGGTTTTTCTCCAGTTATGAAATTACGTATCTTTGCATTATCCATACTTGTAAAGAAATGTTTACCTTTTGCATCTACACCAGTGCTTTTAAATACTTTTGATTCTCCAGTTTTAGGATTAACAGCAACACGTGATTGTTGTTTATCACTATAAATACTCATTAAAACTGTCCTTTAAAATTACTAATGTCTACTTTACCACCCATTCTGAACTCAGCCTGAACCTTACCGCCACCTTTTTTTGCTTGTACTAGTTTTCTAATTGCTTTTTGAGCCTCAACCATACTAATCTGTCCAGCTTTGGCTGCGTTGACTAGATTCTTAAATTGTCCTGTCTTTGCTGGACCAGTTCTATCTTTTCTTATTCTCGTTACTTTATCTTTTGACATTAGAATTGGCCCTTATAATTACCAAGATTTACTATTCCACCACCACGATATTCAGATGTAACCTCACCACCTTTTTTCATCATGGCAGGCACTTGTTTAGCTGCTCCCTCTTTTTTTAACTCTCTTATTAATTTTTGTCTTTTTCGTAAAGGCTCTGATACATTTGTAAGAAGATCCCCCATATCAATATTTTTAATTCTTTTATCCAACATTCTTCCAATGTCCCTTGTTGCTTTTGAGGACAAATCGTACTCTCTCAATCTTTTTGCTACCCTTTCACCAAATTGCTTATTCGCTCCTTCAGTTCTCATAGTTTCTCTTTTAGACATTAGATTGGCTGCTTTATCGACCAATTCTTTTTTTGAAGGTGGACCAGATTTAGTTAATTTTTCTTTAGCTTTAGCTTTGCGTTTTAACTCTGCAACTTCTTTTTGTTTTTTTCTGGTTGCTGATTTTGTCATTAGTAGTACTCCCTTTTAGGTCTGTAGTAATCCGTATCGTCTTCTTCACCATTCAGTGATATAAACCCACCTTGTCTGAATCTTATCAAAGCCATAGTCATACTGTCAACATAATCATCATGCTCACCATTAGGAAAAGCCATGCATTCATCAATAACTTCATCCGCAAAATGCTTTTCGGGTGCCCAAACCATACCCGCTTCAAATAATGGTGCAACTGTGTGCATCCTCGTTACCTTATCACGACCCTTCGATGGTGTATAGTTCATAATTGGTATGCCCGCTCGTCTTAACTCATCCGTCAAGGGCAATCCAGACGCTTTTGCCTCAACAATCATCATGTCTGGTTGCCAATATTCGTTTTCCTCTAACGCTTTTTCCTTTAATTCTGGAAAATTCCATCTACCTCTCGATGCATCCATCAAAATTATGTTATCGGCACCAGTTTCTTCGCTTTTAAACACACCCCATGTCGTTATTGCACTATAATCGGCACTTTCTTTCTTAGAAAATGCGGTATCGTAGCTCTGAATTATGTAATCAACCTCTGGAATGTCCTCTTTTTTCCAAATTCTCCACCATTCTTTCTTTACAATCGCCCCTTCTTCGGCAGTTGGCTGTTGTTGCCATTGTGCACCCCATTTTTGTACGGGCAAAGACGCTTTTACCTTTAATAAATCGTCTTTTTTCCAAAATTCTGGCCATAATGGGTTCTCAGATGGTAAAATTGCAGGAAATTCAACAACTTCCCACTGATCTGATAGAACATCACTGCCTTGCGCCTTAATTAATCGACCAGTTAAGTCTCTCAAACCCCATCTCGTCATCACAACAATAATCTTACCGCCAGGTTGTAGTCTTTGCCGTGGTCCAGAGGTGTACCATTCATATGCTTCTTCCAATCTGCCCTCGGACATTGCGTCTTGTTCCGAGTGTGGATCGTCAATAATAAATAAGTCTGCACCACGACCCGTGACCGCAGCACCCACACCCGCAGCAAAATATTCTCCGCCCGCACTTGTCTCCCAACGACCTGCCGCCTTACTGTCTGCTTTCAAGTCCGTGTCTGGAAATATATGTCCATATTGCTCAGAATCTATCAAGTCCCTTACCTTACGTCCAAATCGCACTGCAAGTTCAGTATTGTGCGTGGCTTGAATGATTTTTAATTTAGGATTACGGCCCAAGAACCACGCAGGCATTAAATAAGATGCAAGTTCCGACTTTGAGTGTCTCGGTGGCATGTTAACAATTAGTCTGGTAATCTCGCCAGTTGCCACCTTCTCAAGTTTTTCTGCTATCTCAAGATGATGACGACCCTCAATAAAGTTCTCATAAACATGATGAACAAAAGGCATGAAGTTATTCTGTGCTTTTTCACGAAGAATTAGTCGTGCTTCAGCTTCCTTGAGCATCAAAAATTCTTTTAACGCCTCGTCTGGAAGTGTGTCGTATCGCATTATCTTTTAAATGGATTTTGCGGAATGTTGAATGTTATTGGATTCAAGCCTCTTATACCAGGATTACTTGCTACTGTCGTAGGAGTAAAAGGTCCTCTCCTAAAAGGAGGAGTCCTTCCCGCAGGAAATACAACAAACCCTGTGTCTGTTACAACTGGTTCAGTAGGTGTGCATTTACCATCAATAAGTTGATAACCCTCGGGACACGGATCTGTAGGTGATTTTGGTTTCTCTCTCATCTCCTCTTCAGTCCTACCTTCTTCACTTGCTTGTGCCTGGGCACTCGGATCCATGCCAGTAACTAGATTACCTGACTTATCTTTTAGTCCTATGACAACACCTTGTGTATCAGTTACAATTTGATCTGGTGAGAAAGTGTTTTTTGTTCTTTGATTAAACTCTTCAATTGTTTCTTTGTCCTTTGCCATATTAGGAGCAGTGTATCCAAACATCGCTTCCATGGGAGTTACGTTTTTTCCTAGAGCAATAGATGTCGCTAATGCATCTTTAGTTTTATCTTCAACTATACCAAAGAGACCAGGTAAAGTGGTTGGATAAGACCCAGAAACAGGATCAAATTTGCCATAAATAGCTTCCATTTGTGCCATCTTACTAGGATCAAAGTCCTTACCAACTTTTTCCTCAAAACCAGGTGGGGCGGGTGAAACTCCCGCAGTTATTCCTGCTTTGCCCGCAATCGTGTCTGATAGTTGTGGAGCCATGGTTGTCGGATCAATTGCTGATATTGTTGTTCCAATGTTAGCTGCAGTACCAGGCATACCTGCGGCAGCTATTGCATCTGGATCAACTGGTGCAGTCACACCAAAATCTATGCCCTTTGGACTTCCCATCCCCGCTGCTTTGTCTCTTGCTTTATCAAGATTACTTAAAGCCGCTTGAATACCCTTACTCTGAGTAATTGAAGGTAAAGCTTCTACAGTAACTGATGGTGTAATACCTACTGGTGAAAAACCTGGAGCAACGGGACCAAACGCATCAAGTCCTGGTACATCCATTGCAGCTTGTTCAATGGCCGATGGTGCAGTTTTACCGCTTTTATCAACATCAACTGCAGGATCAAAAACATCTGGTGAAAATGTAGGTGAAATACCCGCAGGAGTTATTCCTTGATTTACACCCGCAACAGGTGATGAAGCGACTGCATCATTTAATGCTTGATCAACGCTTATGGCATCCATAGCAGCAGCAACTTCAGAAGGTGATTGTGCTTCCTTACCAACTGGATTTCCTGCTGAGTCCGTTATTCCACCAAACGCAGAAAAGTTATCACCAGGACCACCTTTTCCGTCAGAAAAACCAATGGATTGATCTTGTGCTGTGCTTCCAGTAGCAGAAACAGAACCTTGCCCAGGACCTAAACTTACACCAAAGGATGTGCCACTATCACTAGAACTGTCATCCACGTTGCTGTCACTAAAACCTCCAAGAGCATCAGTATCAGAAAATTCTCCAGGACCAGTATCGCCATTGCCATTACCACTTTCACCCATGATTTATCCTTCCTGCATTACTAATTTTATTTGGTCTGTTCCAATAAGCTCGTTCATGATTCGTATATTTCATTAAAAATAATCTCATGTCCTTTGCTATATAACGTACATTATTTTGAGAGCACATGTCAATAACCCAAACTTCTTTGCCCTCGTTCCTTTCAAACGTCTTGGCAGTGAATTTTCGTGTTTTGATTTCATCTTCGTTTAAGTATGCCCATATCGCAAAACCAACGAGTGTTTGTCCACTACGATATATTCTTATTTTACCATACATTATTGAAGGAAGAAATCTTCTACGTAATTCTACAATACGTTGATTCGCATAAAACGGGAATCTGGATGCCATCTCCATGACTTCACCGAGCAAATGAAAACCAGAATGATTTAGATCGTACATAAATTTTTGCCTCTGGGACTCCAACTAAGTAAAAGTATCAGAAAAAGGGGGTGGGGGCAACCCAATGAAAATACCTCCAAATGAATTTATCAGACTAGCATTTTATGTGTGTGTCTGTAAAAACCCCCGCCCGATTTCGGGGGCATGGCCTAAAATATTTTATAAATGGCATAATCAAAATGACAAAGTTACACCGCAATAAAAAAGGCGGGAAATAATCCCGCCTTAATTTATTTTATTTTAACTATTAAACATTCATTAAAATATTCTTTAAATGTATAATCCTCTAAAAATCCATCCCTGGTTAAACATCTATAATTATAATCAATAAATTGTTTAGCTAATTTTTTTGTTTTAATAGGTTTATTATTTAAAATATTCCCATCATCATTTAAAACATTATACATTTAAATTACCTCCAGGTGTTAAAGTTTAATTGATAACAAGCATGATCTATTAAGCATATAAACCAAAATACATAATAAATTACTGCTATAGCTATAAGA
>LULV01000047.1_pt1 | contig 57780 bp, 76 predicted proteins | sample 728081 | NCBI WGS metagenome assembly LULV01 (sample SAMN03860280, study PRJNA289734) | marine metagenome | biome: seawater column; feature: ocean; material: water; isolation source: Red Sea water column Station 108 - depth 25m | place: Saudi Arabia: Red Sea | collected 2011-10-15 | depth 25 m | reverse complement strand
TCTTTTGTTGCGGTTACTTTATATTTAGGCATAGTTTTCTCCTGTAGTTGACATAGTCCCATATAATCACAGATAAAACGGCCTGTCAACATAAAAAAAGCCCCCCAGATCTCTGGAGGGCTCCTCATAACTACGGGATACGGCCTATGACAACCGTTTCATATATAGTTATACGCGAATATATAAGACTTTACAAGTCTTTTTTGTTTTTTATTTGTTTTTTATTATTAAAACTGTCGGGCGTTATAAAACCCTTATTTATATCGGCCCGAATACGTTTGATCGTTTCCTCGTCATCAAAAACTTTAGAATAATCTACTTCTTTTTTCTTTTTACGGCGTACTTTGCTAAAATGACGGATCTGATGGTCTGTGTTTTTTTTAATAAAATTATTAATGTTTGCTAAAAACTCTAACTTCATTTCATAAACTCGGGCTTGCGTAACGGTATGCGTACTTCTTTTAAGTAATTATCTACTCTAACACAATTTGGCTTACGGACAATAGGATCATAGCGCTGATCTAACAACTCTGCGTAGTGATCGCATTGCTCAAAATCTTCAAAGTAAATGCGGTGCATAGCCCGTTGATCGCTCTCGATATCGGGTACAGTTATCAGATATAAAATAAAATATATGCTCTCAGGTGTCATGCGCTCTCCTCTATACTAATATATATAATTTATCCCATACTAAGCCCAAATTTTTTTAAGTCAAGGCTTGGGATCAAGCTTTTCTTTCAGTTTATTATAGATTTGCCAGATAATTTTTAGCTGACCGCTGATAGTCCGTCCGCGATCCGAGCTCGTCCGCTTGATTTCCTCGTACACTTCTTTGGGAACGAGGACCGATTTCCATTTTTCTGTGTCCATAAGGTGTCCTTATATAGTATCTTACAGGACTATATAAGATTATATGTAAAAATGCAAGGGTTTTTTGTTGGAGTGCCTTCTAGCATGGAGTCTAAAAGGCACTCGCTCTGATATAAACCAGACCGCTACCCTTAGAACGTATAAGATAATATATAACTTGTCAACAAAAAAAGCCCCGCCAAGCGGGGCTAGGTGGGAGGAAAGAACCGAAAAAGTGTTAGCAGTAAAAAATTATTTGGCAGTTCCCCAGTCGGGGCCAACCTCAATATCACACTTGCTCGGTATCTCTAAGTCTACAGCAGTTTCCATCATCTGCGAAATAGTTTCTGCATCTTTTATGTCTTTTACGGACATAGCTATCTCATCGTGGATCTGTATCAGCGGTATACGACCTGTTTTATATATATCAACCATAGCTTTTTTGGTCATATCAGCCGCTGATGCCTGAATTAATCTATTTAGGGCCTTGTAGGTATATGCACGTTTCAGGCGTGTCGTATCGCCATACTCTTGCACCGCTTCGCGGTACGGGAGCGCTTTGTTCATCTCGAATGTATCGGGCTCCCACAGATCAAATCGACATTTGCGTCCTAACAGGGACCGAATAGAACCACTACTGCTCTTATCATTCAATCTGTTTTGCACGCCTGTCATTAGCATTTTAACAAACGGTACCCGTGTGTGATACTGACGGACCAAGTCCTTGGCTTCGTCAAGCGTGATATCCAGTTGGTCAGACATTTTACCGACCCCCATACCGTACATCAGGCCCAAGTTTATGGTTTTTGCTTGCTTTCGTGGTATCTGTGCCATTTCTGCAACCATTGTATGGAAGTCCATGTCGGGATTGTTCCGATAGCCGTGGACAAATTCTTCTACACCGTCAAGTGTAAGCCCCTTACTCTTGCCATATACATACGCATAGTGAACCAAGATGCGTGGTTCCTGTTGCGAGAAGTCAATCGCAGCCCACTTTTCGCCCTCTTCGGGGAGGAAAAGAGAGCGAATCATAGGACCAAGCTCGGGATCACGAGCGGGGATCTGCTGTAGGTTCGGGTTATTCATGGATATACGCCCTGATACGGTACCGCCGTCGTCGGATCGTATCTGATTTATGTGGCTGTGTATGCGACCATCCGAGTGACAATGCTTCATAATTGTGTTGATAAAGGTCCCCGAGGTCTTGTTTAGGTTACGGGCTTGGACAATCAACTGCGGAAGTTCATGTGTATGATCGCTCAGGAATTGTTTCGTGAACGATGGTGCGCCTATGCTGAGAGCTTCAAATGCTTTGGCTATAGAGGCGGCGGCCCATATTTCGATGTCATGCCCCACAAGTTTCTTAATGTGGCTCAGTACGTCTTTCTCGCGCTTGAGTAGAGAGTTTCGTGTACGCTCGACCTTGTCCTGATCGACCCGTACCCCGCGCCATGTCATATCAATCAGGCACGGCAGTAGATCAAGCTCAAGATTAGCGATAGGCCATAGGTCTTCTTTGCCTAATTGTAACGACAGATAATTCCAGAGTTCGAGTGTTAGCTCGGCGTCCCCCTCGGCATACGGTCCCACATACATGGCGGGCATCTTCCAGAGCTCGCCTTTTGGGTCCAGACCAAAGCTACGAGCCGCTTCTACCAGATTTTTTTCGGATTTTACTTTGCCAAGATGATCGTAAGCCAGAGCATTTAGACTATAACTAAAACGATTTTCATCTAACAGAGCCGCGATAAGCATGGTATCGATGATCCGACCGTTGAGCGTGAAGCCCATGCGCCGTATCCACCCCGCATCATACTGGGCATTGTGCATAATTTTATCAGCGGGACTCTCAAATACTTTCTGTAGCCACTTGTTTACGATACGCTCGTCCAGATTACCGCCGTATTTGTGACGAATTGGTATATAGCCTGACCAATCGCTGACGGCAATGGCATAGCCCACAACCTCACCGTCCCCTGTGGCCCATCCCGCCCCGAGTGTTTTGATATTTGGATCACGTGTTTCAACATCGATGGCTATTTGTTTGGCATCAAAGATGTTAGGAAGTTCGGTTGGCGGTAGCCATTCCGACTTCGGCGTATCAAACGCTAACTGCAAAGACATTATTTTTCTCCCCCAAGGGCACCGTAGCCACAGATATCGAGCCAACTGTCCTCATGGTCTGGTGTTTCTATCAGGCGGGACAGCTTGACCGCTATCATACATTGGTACACTTGCTCGACCGTGACCTCTTTATTGAGCAAGACCGACCATAACATAGCTATGCGTTGGTGATTCTCGTGGGCATCGCCATAGTCCTTGGCCCGTGGGCCGTTAATCATCTTCTCGGCTTTATCTAGTATTTGTTTCCTGTTCATATGCTGTAACTCCTCAATGCGTCTTCTGGCTCGATTAAATATAAGTTTTTTTTAGTTCGTGTTACACCGACGTAGAATACGCGGTGCAGTTCGTCAGGGTCCTGTTCTGCCGCTTTGGATGCGGCGGGGGACACATCAGTAAATAGCACAACGTTTTCGGCTTCACCACCCTTTGATCCGTGGATCGTGGATAGTGTTATACGGGGTGTGCCATTAAACTTCTCTCCGCGACGGAGTAGAGCGGTGATGTAGGCTCTTTCGCTGTCGGGTATTTTATCCATAGCTTCGTGCCATATCATATCGATAGTGGCAAACAGACCATGATCGCGCTGTAGCGCTTCAAGTGTTACGGTTTCATCGTCCATAAGGTGCGGTATTTTTTTAAAACCACGCTTTACACGATTGCCGACAGACATATAACTGTAGATTATACGCGCCACAATAGCGGTAATCTCACGCCCCTTACGCATTTGTTCCCATCCATTCACCGCTTCGCTTATCTTTTGCGATATGGATCGATGACCATAATAAGAAAACAAATGCCCTCTGCTTTTTAAATCATCTACGATACCGTTTAAAAAATAGCCCGCTTGCGCTAATATTAGCCATGTTCCCTCAGATAAATCAACGTGCGATATATCATTAATGCGTTTTACTGACCCATCTTCTTGTCGGGGCAGATAGGTTTTTGGCACACGTTTGTGTATGCGTTTAGATATACGTGATGCCAGAGGATGTATGTTCTGCGGCACGCGGTAGGACTGCTCAAGCACTTCGTACCCCCCATTAAGTCCTATAAAGTGCTCGACATCAGCCCCCGCCCACTTGTATATAGCTTGGTCATCGTCCCCCGCACAGTAAATTTTATCAGAATATTTCTCTATAATGTGCGCAACGTCCCATTGTAATGGGGATAGGTCCTGTGCTTCATCTATAAAACTAACACTTAGGTTCGGACAAAACTTTGAGCTCTCGTTTACAAATATTTCTAACATATCGGTAAAATCATACACCTTTAGTCGGCTTTTGTAACTTTGTAAGGACCGTGCAACATAGGATAGAGTCATCCAGTCTATATTGCTGATGGTTTGATTGTATTGCTTGCGTAACGGTATTTTTTTCAACCGTGCCAAATTTATTATACTGAGATACGGATCAGCATTAGCGCTTGCATCAAAAATATTATCGTCACCGTTAGCGTTATCAGGCATAAGTTTTATACCAATCGTATCGGATAGTTCTTTGTAGTGTTCGCTTTGCATAACTTGTTCGGCCCGTATACCTGACAAACGCAGAGCAAAACTATGTAGCGTGCGAAACCATGGTAGTTGTGTTTCATTTAAACCAAAGCGCTGACACGCACGTTCTACTGCTTCATAAGCCGCTTGGCGCGTAAAGGCAAAGTATCCTATTTTAGAGGGCGGTATGCCTTGACGTAATGCCTCGTCAACTTTATTCAGTAGTGCTGTCGTTTTCCCCGTCCCGGGTGGTCCGTATATCCTGAATATCTTTGTTTGCATTCTCTTCTTCGATTTTATTAACAATGACCCGCACTCTTTCTCGGGTTACACCGTACTTCTTACCAATAGCCGTGAGTGTCATGGCTCTTTCCGTGCGTAATCGGTGCATTTCACGGTTTCTTTCTTTATAGTCCAAGGTCATCTACTGCATCCTGTATAGTGCCATACTGTTTTACAAAGAGCGGTGTTTTGTCCCCCACCCATGCCCCTATAATATTGTAGTGAAAATACTCAAGAGCTTCATCGGGGCACATACCATCACGCTCTTGTAGTATCTTCAATACCTTATCGTAGTCATAGGCAAATACCTCGTCCATACCAAAACGGGACGCCACGCCTAAAAATGCTTTATCAAATCCATCTGCTTTTAACATTAAAATACCTCTTTGTTTTCTTTACCACCAAACTCAGGAGCGGATAGCTCCACCTCTACCGCATCAAACGACGGTATCTTCCATACACGCACGGGGCGTCCTTTTATTCGTATCTGTAAGCTTTCGCCACCTTTGTCCCGTAAACGTTGAGCTATCTTGTGGCTTTTGTATTCAAAAAACTTGTTGCGCTTTAGGTGCGCATCAAAGTCTTTTAGCCTAAAGTACGTCATCTTTTCGTCTTCATCGGTCCATGGGCGCTTCAATAATATTTCTTCTTTATCCTCTGCCTGTTGCATACTTTGACAAAACTCTTCAAGATGGTCATAGAACTGTCCGCTGACACTAGCGTCCTGTGATACGTCTATGATAGCGCTCTCATTTTCTTTCATCTCTTGCATCAAGGCTCCAATACGGTTTTCCCATATGATTTTTGATACAGAGCGTGGCATAAAGTTTAGTTGCTCCATGCACGATCTTTGAAATATAGCTTGGTTTAGCAAAGCGTCTGTGTCCATCTCCAAAGGCTCGCCGTTTACATCGACAAACCACACAGGAGGTATTGAGTTGTATTTACGTAGATTAGCTATGACGGCACCCTGTACTGCCGCCCCTACACCGTGCTTTCGTGTAAGACATAAGGTTTTGTTGCAGTAAGCGTTGATTGGTGCATCGCTACACTTGTACGCATACTCCTTACGTTCTAGCTGTTTAGCTACGATGTTAACCTCACTAAGAGGTAACGGGGGATCAAGATACTGCATATTGTAGGTAAGTATCTCTGTTTCCCAACTGTCAGGGTACGCCTTTCGTAGGTACACACCAAGATTAAATAATCCATTGTTTCTACCGCCCTCGGATATCTTCTTGCTTGCCAGTATCTGTAGACATGGCGGACCATCCATCATTGGCTCTTCTTTTTTAGCGTCCCCTAGCTGTAGACTAGCTATCTGTTCAGGTGTTTGCTTATACTGTTCATACAATTCTACAAACTCATCAAGCGTGGCGCTTGTGCCGTCGTCCTTGATGGCATACCGCAGACCCTCCTCCGCATTGAAGTAGGGTAGATTTAGAAAGTTACCGACATCATCACGGTCTAAATGTAACTTAATCTGCTTTGGAAATATTTCACTACCGCCGTAACCGAGCGCGGCAGACATTTGTTGTAACGTTGCTTGCATATCCTTCGCTTCTATCCATTCTGTAGCAAACAGAAAGCAGTGCGCTCCGCCTGATTTGGAGCGACAGATGACCAAAGGCAGTTTTAGCTTACGTATTTGTTCTATTAGCTTTTTATGGTCAAGGGGATATTGATCCACATCAATACACCCCCAGACACATTTGTTTTCTTCGTTTATAGGTATGATACCGATACCACGGCCTTTGCCTGATATATGACCCTCCCATAGCTCTGTGGACCGTGGCTCGCGAACTATCGCGGCACGGCCCGTGCTCTTACCATTTAATTGCTTCTTATCAATCTTAAACGTGCCGTAGGCTAATTGCAGACCGTCAAAGATTGCGGCAAATTTTTCTATTGATGACATACTTTCTCCCATAAGGTGGGGTGATGGACTAATATCTTTAAATCCACTGTTCGGAAAACCATCACCCCTACGCGGCCGCCTCTTTAGAACGGTATCTGATCTTTTTCGCCGCTCTTAACATCGTCATTCTCACGCTTCACTGTCGCTAAGTTTCTGGCAAACTGTGCGGGATCTTTCTTCTGAGTTTCCTCATCAAGAAGTGGTCCCTCAAGTTGCATTTCCCAACCATGCCATGAACCTTTGTCGTTTTGTTCGGCTAATGTTTTGAAACGAAACTTGTACGCGAACCGTGCAAACCCATCTCTGTCACACTGTGCCATAATCATGCTATTAAATTTGCGTGATTTTTTAAGCTGTGTAGACTTCATAGGTATCAGCGCAGTCTCGCCTTTGCCGTCCTCACCAATGACCAACACAAAGTGCTGATGCGTTTCCTCGATGTAATCCCCACTGCCATCGGTGCAATACTCCTTATTGTCATCCTCTGACCGTTTTACCTCAGGACACTCTGCACGTGTCTTGTAGACCGTAGGAGCGCCGCTCCCTTGGCCTCTGGGGGCCCATCGTAGAAATTCACGCTGATAAGCTACCGGAACGACTGTGATGCCCTCCTTACCGCTGTATAGCGCTTCTGTGACACTATTATATATGTCACCCTTTTTACCATCAAGCTTGTCCATCATTGGATCAACCCCTGATAGTATTTTAATAAACGGTAAGGCAAGATCGTCTTTACCAACGTTCTCGTTACCCTTGCCCGCATCTTTTTGAAGTTGCGCAAAATCAAATGCGGCAACCTCTGTGGCTTTCTTTTCAGCCACGGCCTTACTTGCTTCAGCCATTCTTTGCTCCTTTCGCTTTAGTAATAACGGCTCGTTGACCAACATACGCCCCGAATAACTCCATCGGGAACTCATCACCATTCTCAACACGTTCTTTGACGAAACCCCGTAATGACATGGGTTCGATCTTTTCAGTTTGTGTCGGGACATATCCCTCTTTTTCGGCAAACGCCTTGAACGAAGATGCAAGATCGTCTTCTCCGCGTCCAAACTGACAAGAAATTGTGTTTTTAATAATGTCGTCATGCCCATGCTCCCTAAGCCATTCGTAAGCCGCAGGACGGTTATCTACCTTAATAGACGCCCCATACTGTGGCTTAATAGTTACTTTTGATCCGTCTAGTAGAGTAAACTCCATAGAGTTAGCTTCTGTCATCAGTGCGGGTAAGTCTTCGTCCGTCATCTTTAACAGCTTCTTTTTTTCCTCTTTGAGTTTCTCCTCTAGCTCTTTCACAAAAGCATCTTGCTTAATAATGGCTTCGGCAAATCCAGTAAGCGTGGATAAGTCTTCATTATCTAACGTATGCTTGGAAAATAAGGAGCCTTGATTGGCGTCCTCTTTAAGCTTCTTCATTATGTCCATATATCGTCCTTTCTCTTTCGCGATTAAAAACCTTTTCAGGTCTTGACAATTCTATATATATGCGTATATGTTCTTATAGTCAAGAGGTAAAAATGAAAAAATATAAATTTAAAACGAAACCCTTCGATCATCAGATGAAAGCGCTCCGTGATTCGTGGGACGCAAAGTATTATGCACTATTTATGGAGATGGGTACAGGTAAATCGAAAGTGGCTATAGACACCATGGGGGCCCTGTATACAGAGGGTAAAATAAACGCAGCTCTAATTATATCACCCAAGGGTGTATATGATAACTGGGTGCAAGGCGAGATACCTACACATCTGTCCGATGACATACAGATTAACATGGTGCGATGGCAACCATCCAGTGCGCAGTGGTTTCAGAAACAAATGAAAACGTTGGTGTATGAAAAGTTTGATGGGCTCAAGATATTTGTTATGAACACCGAAGCACTGTCCACGCCTCGTGGCACGCAAGCGGCACACACGTTTCTTGAGGCTAACGATGAGAATATAGTTATAGTGGACGAAAGCACCACTATTAAGAATAGAACAGCTAACCGTACAAAGAATATATTAGAGATGAAAGGTATGTCTAAGTACAGACGCATACTGACAGGGTCACCCGTGACCCGTAGTCCGATGGATTTGTTTAGTCAATGTATGTTTTTGTCGGCTTTGGCATTGAACTTTCAAAGTTTTTATGCGTTCCAGAACCGCTACGCTGTAGTGCAGAAGCGTGTCATGGGACCGCGATCCTTTAATGAAGTGGTAGGATACCGACGATTAGATGAGCTCAATGACAAACTCGAAGCGTTTAGTAATCGTGTGTTGAAAGAAGATTGTCTGGATCTGCCAGATAAAATGTATGTTCGCCGTCTTGTTCCGTTGTCCGAGGAGCAAAAGCGATCATATACGGAGATGAAACGTTTAGCCCTTACCAAGCTTGACAATGGCGAACTTGCCACGACACAGAGCGTGCTGACACAGATCATGCGTCTGCAACAGATATGCTGTGGTCACATACAAGATGATGAGGGTAATACAGTGAACTTCACACATGGGCGTTTGAAAGAACTGCTCGATATATGTGAGGAAGTACAGGGAAAAGTTATCATTTGGGCGACATATACCTACGACATCCAACAGATAGCGAATGCCCTGCGCGACCGCTTTGGGCCCGATGCGGTCGCAACCTATTATGGTGAAACCCCACAACAGGAGCGTCAAGAGATTGTTGAGCGTTATCAAGACCTTGAAGATCCCCTACGCTTCTTTGTGGGACAACCAAGAACGGGCGGGTATGGAATTACCCTAACAGCCGCAAGCACTGTGATTTACTACAGCAATAGCTACGACCTAGAGATACGCTTGCAGTCTGAAGACAGGGCGCATCGTATCGGTCAAACTAATAAAGTAACGTATGTGGATATCATAGCCCCAGAAACTATAGATGAAAAAATACTACAGGCCCTGAGAGAAAAGATAAACCTTGCGCAACGAGTATTAGGTGAGGACGCTAGGACTTGGCTCTCTTAGTTTTTAGCACAGACCGGATAGTTTTAGCTTGTTTTGCATGAGTCTTGGAGGCTTTTCGTAAACCTTTTTCGACTTTCTTTAATTTGTTTTTGATCTGTTTAGTCATTTTTTCTAGGTCTTCCCCGTTTTCTTTTTATTTTTGGCTCTGAGATCTTCTTTGGCCGCCCTCGCGATTTGGGCTTGTCTGTTTTTTCCTTGAACTTTGGCTCGTTGTTCGAGGACGGTGAGGATTTGGATCTTCCTAGCAAACGGTTTATTAACTCTTTTAACCTTAGCAACAGTTGCTTTGGCATCTGCCACAGTGGCATATTTAATAGAGACTGTGTCTTTGGGGTTTTCATCGGTGTATAATCTCCTTCCTGACCCTTTTGGTTTCTTTCCAGTGCCTTTTAGGGGGTCTTTGCTCATCCACGTAAGCTTCCTATACCTTCGATAAGTGCACGGTCCTCTGGAAATAATGCAGCAAAGCGCTTTCTAAGAGGCGCATTACCAGACGCATTGTTTTGCACCGGATTTAGTGAGGGTGTAACCTGACTAAACATAGCCGGTTGTTGCGATCTATTAACTGGCGGAGAAAGATTGGGTGCCACTTGACTTCTAACATCGGGCCTTTCCTCTTGTTGAATGACGGGCGCCTCTGTCGGTATTTCCTCTTCGAGTAGCTCTTGAGCACCTAGCGGTATTCCTTTCACTCCTGCCGGAGCAGGCACGGCTCCAATAACTGTCTTTAAACCTCTTAGAATTGCATTAAAAATACCTGCTTTTTCTGCGGCGCTTCGCGGCTGTCTTAAAGCTAAGGCTAATAAAGTCGGATCGAAAAGAATTTTCTCCAGAGCGTCCATCTCCTGCAAAGCCGGTAATTCTTGGGTTAGCTGTCTTAAAAATCTTGAACCTGCTTCAGCCTCAATAAAACCTACCCCCGGTCCTCTAGCACCCGGCATCATACCTCCGATTGTAGTTCCGAGTTGCGCACCACCTATCTTAGTATAAAAATCTCCTAAAAAGGACGTCTGATTCGTTACTATAGCGTCTTGAACATTTTTCTTAGCTTCTGTTTGTATAATGCGCACTAACCCCTGTTGTAGACCGTTAGCCTCTTTTTGAGTAATTATGTCATTGTCCACCATAAATTTAACCAAAGTTAAATCGTCTTTTGCTTTAGGAACTCTCTCAAATAAAGTTTTATAAACAGCTTTTGCGTTAAAATTATCCGCAGACAAAGATCCGCCTTCGGTAAAAGCAAAATTCATAATACTAGTTCGTAATCCTTTTTTAGCATCCTCTAACTTATAATTTTGAGTAAAATCAACCTCAGATAAGGTTTTGCTTATACGGCGTTTTCTTCTAGGGTCTGTAGTCTTTCTAAACACGTTTGTTTTAAGAATAGTCACAAGACTTTTTAATTCTTCTGTAGGGTTTTCACTATGAAATGCTGCGGATACAGCTCTTTCTGGGTTTTCTGCGCCTAATAATTTAGTGTATGCTTTTTGCGCTTTCGCTTTTTCGGTTAGTTTACTTGTAGTTTCTAGGGCTCTTCTTAAAAAATTTCCTGCGTTGTCGGACTCATCAATCATCTGTTGTAACTTTGGGAATTTATCCATAAGTTGTTTATTTTTAGTAACAAATTGTTGCAATAGCTCATCTTGACGTAAAGCTATTTGTTCCGGTGATAAACCTTTTCTGGCCTCCATGGGTAATTCAATTTCACGAATAGATAACCGAAGAATATCAGAAAGGACCTCATTAGTTGTTCCAATCGCATCGTCTATTTCATCAGCCGATACTATATTATAACCGTTCTCCTTAGCGTATTTTCTAATTTGCACGCCTACGTTTTGTATTTCAGCAAGTCTTAAATCTACGGCATCAGTTCGGCCCGTGATTAATTTAGAGGTCAATAGATGAGGTGCAACAATTAATTTACCAGTTGCGTTAGTCTGTAAAATATCTCCCGCAAAAGTTTTTCTTAGGAAATTTTGATACGCATATGATATATTTCGGGCATTATCATAATTTCCTAATTGACCCGCAGGTAAACCATTTAAGTCCTCCAAAGCGGCTTCTCTCATAATATTTGCTACTCGTGCAAAATTATTTTTTACTGTTCCAAACTCTCTCGCAAGTTCACCTGTGGTTGAATACAACCCAAAAATCTCTTGTGCGTTAATACCTTTGCTACCCTCCAAAACATCGTCAGCATCTATAATTTTTGACCGCTGTCCCGCCTGAGCAGCTAAAAGATTAGCTTGCGCTTTTAGAGCATTTATTAACAAAGTACGTCGAGGATTTCTATCCTCTCCCCGATTAGAGGCCTCTAACAGTTGTATTCTATTTCGTAAAGCGTTAATTTGTAAACCGACAGGCTTTAAGACCTCTTGCACTTGTTCGGGATTGCGAATTTGTATTCCTTCTACAGCATTGTTTTGCAACTGAAAAAGAGTTGTGCCTTCTGGCGCTCTAATAACCGTGCCGTCACCACCAACAAATCTTTTTCGAGCTGAATCCACAACCGTTTCAAAATTATCTATTAAAGTTGGATCACCCTCCATTTCCAACAAAATACTATCTAACCTGTTACGATACGGCCCAACATTTTGAACGTCTGATAGAAAGCCCGGTCGCTCCAAACGCAATTCGCTTTTTATTTTTTTTACAAATTCATTTATATCCGCAAATTCAGGCACTCTAAGTATTCTTTTACGTTCAATATCAGATGAATTTTTAAGCACCGCCTCCCACTGCTCTACTATGTTTGGTATGTTGTGTTCAAACTTTTCGCCCTTTTCATTTGTTCTATAAAAAGTAGTTATTTCAGCCTTTTTACTAACATTCTGCCATGCATTTTTTTCCAGTCTTTTAAATAACTCTTCTTGAGTCTTCATAATATTATGAAGACTCGTACCAAGCATAGCTGAGGCTTCTGGACCACCATCAGGATATATTTTTCTAACAGAATTTACTGTTGCATTCACCGCATTTTCTAAACGTGCTTGGATTAAAAGGCCAATACGCTCCTGCATCATTTTACCGGCTAATTTTACAAGTTCAGGATCGCCTGTGCCAACCATGGCTCGAACCATGCCTCTTTGCATTTCCATACTTTTCATAAAACTAGAGTCCCGTTGCGTCGAAAAGGCTCCTTCCTTGCCGGACCTTTTCATAACAGTGCCCTCTAATTGCGCAATACCTACGCTATCTACAAACTGACTGGTGAATATTGCTAATTTACTTTTATCTGGACCTTGATCCGCAAGTTGTTCAAATTCTGGTTTTAATTTATAAGAAACTATTTTACCATCGGCAAACACCGGATCTACAATTAAGTTTTCAAGTTGTTTTAAAAGTTCATCTGGATCTTCTGAATTATCTTTCAATACTTCATAAATATCATCTATAGCTCGAGTTTTAGCCCTTTGCTTAATACCTAAAAGATCTAAAGGTTCAAGCAGATTTGACATACCCGCAGATTTAAGAGCACGCCTTTCTTGAAACTTCGTAACTTGTTTTTGTAATTTTTCTAAAAGTATTGGAGCATACTTTAAAAGCATAATATTTGGAACTATCGCTCCACCTGTTTCTGCTAAAACCCTCATTCCCTCAGAGCGTGGAAAAGATTCTTCTGATGCCGCGACAAACGCTCCTGTAGTGGGAACAGCGGCTGATTCAGTAATTCCAACTCCAATTTTTCCTTTTCGTCCTAAACCTCTGTAAAGTTGACCCCCTTTAACTAACGCATCTTCAATGTAATCGACCGAATTTATTACACCTCTAGTAAAAACATTACTTTTTTGAATTTGTTTTAAAGCTTGTTTTTTCGCCTGCTTTAGGGATATCTCCTGTCCTGCTGCTTTTGCGTCTGCAAAAATTTGATTAGTGAGCTTTGATATCTCTCTTTGTGTTGGAAAGCCACTGATTTTACCCGCAAGATAGTTTTGTATTAACGGATTTGCTAACTCTTCTTCGGTTAAACTAGCTTTTGTTCGATTGGCGAGAGGCAATTTTTTTAGGTAATGTGCTGTGCTAATTTTAGATTTAGGTGCCATAAATGGGTGTAGAAATACATAAGGTAGAACTTGCCCGGCAGACTCAAAAGCTCGAAATGTTCTCTCAGCTTTTGGCGTCAAAACAACATCTAAATTATCTAACGTTCCAAAGATATTTTCTGCAAGTGGCTTCCCTAAAAATTTGTCACCAAAGAGAGTTCCTGTTATAAAACCCCCTAAACCCGCTGCGGGTTTTGATAACACACCAAATTTTCCAAGAGCCGGTATGTAAGGTGGAGCAGCCTCCGCAAAAAGTTTTGCAGTGGCAATACCTGTCCCGGCAGAGGTGCCTCCCCTTGTTAGACCGCTAAGGAAAGCATCAAGACTTGTAGGTGCTCCATCTTCACCTAAACCTTTTAAAGTAGAAAATGTTCGTAAAATTTGATCGTTAGTTAAAGGTGTCCCATATTGGATTCCTTGGTCTGAGGTTTGTAAGTTAGGATCGTTAAGTATTAAGGCTTTACCTGATAAAAAATCTTCGTAGCGAGCTTTACCCTGAAAACTAGGCGTGTTGTTTAAAATGTCAGAAGTCATTCTAGCCAAAAATTCTTCAGTATCCGCCCCATGTCTTTCAAAAGCTAAAGACACATCTTCTTTCGTAAACTCAATAAATTTAAAGGGACTAACGGCTTCTTGAGCCTCTCCTCCGATATCAGTATTGTCTTCAGCCATTAATCACTCGTTCCTTGTCGTTGTCTCATTCGTTCTTTAAGTATATTCATTGTTTCTTCAAAATCTTCATCATTTATAAAACCAACGTCTGGAATAGTCTCTAACAACTTTAAGGCAGAATCAATATTGTAGTTTTGTTCCTCACTTCTTCTTCTAATGTTATCATCTGTTGACGTAGAGAGTATTTTTAAAACGTTCTGTTTTTCTTGTCTCAAAAGTTTTTTGATACCAATTAATTTTCGGACGGCGTTTTCAGGATTTGTAAATAATTTATCGGTGCTAGGTAATAAGCGTCCTAATCTTTCTTGTTCACCCTCTGCAAACCTTGGGCTGTTGGCCAAGGCAACTCGAGTTAGCACATTTACCGAATCAATAAAAGTGCCCGCCTCAACACTTCCTTTAAATAAATTAGAAAGGGCAGGAATTACACCACCAATAACTTCACTGGAGGCTTGTTTGATTTTATTCCAAAAGCCAACCCCCTCTCGTGCCGACTTCAGTGCGTTGAAGGTTATATTACTAAGTCGTGCACGCTCTTGTTGATCCGTTGGTAATTGTGCCGCTAAATTGCCTTCAGGATTTAAAATTTGATTTCTTAGTTCAGTATCTGCAATTTTCCCAGTTAATATGTCTAAGTCTCTTTTATATTTTGCTTGACTTTTCGCCTTTGCCCCAACATCAAAAGCAGTATCTTTACTAATAAGCTTTGCGTTTTTAAAAGGCCCTGAGGCTAAATCAATTTTGTTGCCATCTGGACCATATAAGTCTTCGCCTACCTTTTTAACAATCATCATTGTGCCGTCTTCAAGAAGAATGTTATCAAAAGTCCCTGTTAAAGGTGTTCTTTCACCAAATATTGGAATTGGGTCACCCTCTTCTGGGACTTCAACAAGTTGACCTTTAACAATTTTAAGAACTTTATCTTTGTTTCCGTAGATTACTTTTACATCGTCAGGATTCGTAATGTCTATAACCTCTCCTTTTAGCGTTAAGGTCTTTCGATCTTTTTGCCCAAAAATAACTTTTGGATTAGCAGGGTCTGTTATATCTACCACCTCACCATTGACAGTCGTGGTCTTAACATCTGGATCACTAAAGAGAACTCTAACATTATCGGGATCTGTAAAGTCAATCAGTTGTCCTTTGATTGTGGTGGTTTTAAGAGATTTCGTTCCAAAAACTACTTTTGGATTTTTAATATCGGTAATATCAATAATCTGATTATCCACGACACGAACCTCTGTTTCTGGGTCAACTTCTGTAAGTCTTCTTTTAACTTTGTTATCAAGAAGCTTAAATTGCTCAATAGTAAGTCCAAATTTAGTAAAGTAATCTTTATTTGTAATGACGTTTGGATCTCCCATTAGAGCTTGATAACCGTCAGGGTTTTGTTGTTTATATTCCTGTAACTCTTTTACTGAAGTAAACCCAAACTTTTGCGCGGCCTTTTCTTCCAAGTCCACAGGAGCCGTATCTGTTGCGATCTTCAATGGTTTAGATCCGGGATTGTTTTTCTCAAACTCCCTAAATTCTAATAAATCGGTTTCTTTGTTTAAATCAAAAAGACGCGATCTCTCACCTGTAGGGGTTTGTAGCGTAACAAAATCTTTAGTTGATTTGGTGGTGGGTTTTGTGCCAACATCAAAAATGGCTCCACCCTGTTCAATTTGGAGTTTAGAAAAAGTTCCGTACTGCGTATTACCATCAAAAAACGTTTTCTTGCCCGTTTTATCTTCATAATACATTGGTTTAGTTGTTTTTGTTTTACTTTTTAATTCTGCTAAAGCACGTGCCTCAGCGGCTGCTTTTTCCGCTGCAAGCTTAGTTTCGGCAGACTGTAATGCTGCTAGTTCTATAGCTCTTTCTTCTTTTGCAGCTTCTTTCTCTAGTTGAAGCTGTGCTTGTGCTCTTGCACCGATCTTTTCTGGTAGCTGCGTGGACCGTGCGGCCATAGCTAATCTCTCCGCAGGACTTAAACCGGGACGCTCTCCTTCCATTGGAGCGGCAAATGCTAGTGCAGTGGTCGCAATATCAAACAACATTTGCGCTTTTGTCATGCGTTTTTGTTGCTCTGCCATTGCTTGCCGTTCAGCAGCATCACCTAAACCGACTTTGCGATATAGGTCCAACTGACTTTCAAAAAGCTGATTTAACCTACTTTTTCCTGTGCCCGGATTTTTGCTCTCTGCATTTAAAGCATTATTAACCTTATTTTCAGCATCTTCATCGCCAGACTGACCTAATAACCCCGTCACACGAAGAAGATTTACTGGAGAATCGCCTGTAGGGATGTAAGGAAACGCCGGATTAAACGAGAATTGATTTCCACCGCCTGCAACTCTATTCATGTTTGGGGGCGCGAAGTATTCTACAGGGCGGACTTCACCGCCTTTATTAAAATTTACGGGAGCGGTCCCGCCGGCCTCCATTGGCGGTGGTTCGGGAACCGTGGACATTATGCCCCCGGCCATCGGCCCTTCCATAGGTTGCGTCATCTCTTGCTGTGCAAGCTCACCTATACCCTGATCTACATTCGCTAACATCATAACAGGCTGCACTAAGGTCAACACGGACTCTGGTGTCTGGTTCGCGTCACCGGGTCCGACAACTCCGGCTAGTTCCTGCCGTCTTTCCTCTACTGTTGCCTGATCGCCACGCATAGTATTCATTACCTGTTCGTAGTTTTGTGCCTGATCTAAATCACCAATACCACCTGCGGCTTGTGCTAAAGCGCTCTGCACTATGTTTGGATCGAGTTGATCCTGCATGGGCATAGGGGGCTGTTCTGGTGCAGGCATAGGCATCGGAGGTGCTTGTGGAGGAGGCATACCTGCCGCCATCATCGGATCACCGCCCATCTGCATACCAACAGGGCCACCGTATTCTTTTTCTATTACACCACGACCTATAAGTATATCTTTCTGTGTTATCTTGCCGTCACCGCTCAAATCAGGAAACGCTGCGCCTCCTTTTGCCATAAACATTGGACGTTGGCCCACCGCGCCAAGATCCACTCCAAATCTTTGATTAGCCATTTCGCCTACCTCTCCTATAAATTCTTCTACCTCGCCTTGGTTCTGTTCGTCTAATTCTTGATTAATAAATTGACCTAATCTATTTAATGGACCCATTTGTCCTGCTTGCAACATACCTATACCACCCGTTGGCTGAGGCCGCGTCGGAGATAAAAAGTCTCCTAAAAAACGTAGAGGAGGCGGGTCAGAACGTTGCTCCTTTATATACTGTAAATTATTTACAGGAGATGAAGGCGACATGACATCCCCTCGAGATGAAGACAAACCAAAAGGACTATCACCCAACATATTTCTCATGTTCCTCATGGTATTTTGGTAAAAAAGTCTGTCTAATGGCGTGCGACCACTCATCCGAATAACCCCGCTTGTTTAGCGCCGCCAAAAGCAGACAGTCCCGCTATGCCTAGACCTAGTAATTGTTGCGCCGGAGATACATCAGGACGTTGTACCTGTGATAGTGTCATTTGTGATGTTGGCGCTCCTCTGTATATGTCAGATAAGAAGCCAAGACGTTGATAAGGCTCATAAAGTTGAGCGAGTTCACTTTGTCGTTGTGCCTCTAATATTGCTTGTTGTTGTGCCTGTTGTTGTTTACCTAAGCCAAATTGTGTTTGTATGTCACGTATTCCTGTTTGCTGTGCTAACTCACCAAGACCGGCCTGCTGTACACCAAGTTGGCCCAACCCTGAAGCGGCTTGTAGACCTAGTTGACCTAGTGCTTGGCCTGATTGTAAATCAATGTCGGCTAGTCCACGACCCGTTTGAAGTCCAATATTTGCAAGTGCCTGCCCTCTTGCTAAGTCTGCCTGTGATAAAGCTTGTCCAGATCGTAAAGCTATATCCGCTAATGTGCGACCCCCCTGCAATCCAAGCGCTCCTATACCTTGAGCGGCGGCTAATTGTCGTTGTCTTTGACCCTCTGCTGCTTTTTGCGCTTGTAAAAAGTTTTGCGCTTGTGACTGAGCGAGCGCCTGTGCTCTGTTTCTGCCCAGTTCTGCGCTTTGTATGGCTGCTCGACTACCTCCAAATGCCCCTGCTCTTGTTGCCCCGGCATCTATCTGTGCTTGCTGAAGATCAAACGATCTATTTATTTCATCCTGCACGGCTTGTTGATACGGATTCATATACTGACTTATGTCATCACCGGTTACAGCACTAGCCCCTCCTCTAAAACCTGCTGTGCCTTCGCCTACGGCTCCAGATACAAGGGGATCTGCTCGACCCATAGCACCTTGTATAAAAGGATCTCCACGCTCTCGTCGTACAAGTCCCGCGCCCTCTGCCGCACCTTGTGTGATAAAAGGTTGTGCTTTACCGCTCGCCCCGGATAATAAAGGCTCTGCACTGCCCACAGCCCCCTCTATGTAGGGAGTTGCACCCGATAGTGTTTGTCCTGCTTGATTTAAATATTGCTGATAACCACCAATACCGCCGAAAGCAGGTGAAGCCATTTGTAGCGCTTGAAGTTGCAAGGGGGACATTCCCGCTACTTGTTGAGTAGGGAGGGGTACTCTTTGATCTGCTAATTTTTTTGCGCTCTCAAGCAGACCAAGTTTATAAGCTTCTACCTCGGGTGCCTCTCGTTGTATGACCTGTTGTGTTTCTACTGCCATTATGCCCTCGCCTTTGCTTCAAAACTACGCATCATTGCGTACATATTTTTTATGCCTTTTTCATTATCGCCATTACCGGCACCGTTAACAGCATCTGTTGTCATTACAAATTCACCGGGCATCAACATAGCACGAACACTATCTTTACCCTTGACTCCTTCGTCCATACCTATACCACCTGTACGGCGTGGAAAAGCCGGACCACCCTCTTCTGCTCTCATTATACCGGGTATGCCGGGAAACATGGTGGGTATTTCATAAGGGGGCTCTGAACTTTGTAACTGAAGATTTTCTACAATATACTTTTCTCTATTTTTGTCTATCAGATCTTGACCCGTTTCAATATCGTCCAACTCTTCCATTTCAGGCTTGTCAAAAAAACCACCGGCCGCTGCGGCTGTAGTGGCTAACGCGGTTGGAGCAGCATATTTAGCGAAAAATCCGGGATTAACGTCTTTTAATATTTGAGAACTTAATTCTGGTGTTAATTTACTACCAAGCTCTGGATTTAAGGTTGCTAAATCTGAACCAGTAAAAGTTTTTGGCATAAGTTTGTCTATAACACTTGTCCCTTGTTGTGGAACATTCACTGTTTGATCTAAACCCGGAAAGGATTTTGCTACCGATTGAACTTCTGGGACACCTTCTGGCGTAAAAGATTGTTTCATAGCGCCTAATGTTTCACTTATCTTTCCAAATTCTCCAACAGGTCTAAACCCGGCCTTAACTCCTTCCATGAAACCTGCGCCACCAAACATTCCCGAAATACCTGCACCTATGGTAGAAGTTACCCCTGCGGTCAATGCACTGCCAACGGCCTCTTCAAAACTCTCGCCTTGTATTAAGCCACCAATACCGGCACCTATAGACGCACCGGCTGTTGGACCAACAAAAGGCGCTAATACAACAGCACCTGCAATAGTCAACACAGGCTTGGCTACTTTACGTATGACGTCGCCAACCTTATCAAATATGTCTTTTAAGAAAAACTCAGGCAGACCCGTGTCAGGGTTTATAGAGTTTGCTTCTGTGCCTACCACGTATCTTTCTGGGTCTTCAATACCCATATCTTTAAGGTGATTAAAGATAGAGTCTTTTAATTTTGGGTTTTTCTCTATAAGTGCCTTGGGGACCACAAGCTCGCCTGTTTCAGCATGAACGAGCTTGTCGTCACCATAGCGGCCGTAGGAGGCCATGCGCACTGCAACATCTTGGATAGCACCTAAGCCATCTGTACCAAAGTTTTCTTGAGCCTTTTCCCTGTATAAAGCTTCTTTTTCGTGGTCTTCCAGATAAAAGTCGGCTATGCCACCGACTGGAAAAGAAAAGGTTTTAAGTGCTTCAGCCATAGCTACCCTATTGTTACTGTTACTGATCCTACCGTAATTGTCGCTGAATTACTAGCGCAATGTGGTCGATCTACCTTACTAATCTTAACAAATCCGTCAACTTCAAACAAGGCGCCTGTCTCTAAATCTTTGTCACTACCCGACGGAAGCGCCGTAAATGTGAGTTTCGTGGCCCGTGATTCGCCCGGATTGCGTTGTTGTGCGATAAAAATAGAGAATGCTCGGACTACCTCACTAAAGTAATTCTGATCGTAACTATCCGGTGGATACGGAAAGTACGGGGCGGGGACTTGACGGGTGGACATCAGCGCCTCCCATCTGGTCTAAGCTGTATGCGGGGCGTACCAAGTCGCCACATGACCCCGGTATCATCAGAAGACACCTTGATAGCAAAACTTCTGCCACGCAAACGTATAAATGCCTCATCAGTAAAGGCTTCAACAGGCGTGGTTGCTGACCGCGTGACGGTGCTCGCGGACGTAGCGTCATAGTTTATTCCCGGGTTTTGTCTAACTTGCACCGTGAAACTTGCACTAGGCGCACTGTTTTCTGAATCTCTAAAGGTAATGTCCGGAATAAGTTTACTTGCCAGTAAAAACTTGTCGCCCTCACCCAGATCCATCTGACTGCTTTCTATATTAGACGATATTGCAGAAGAAGGGTTTGTACTGCCGTCATCTTGTCCAAATTCATGGTAATAAAGTTTATTATCGGTACTTGCGGCTATTGGATACTGGTTAATACCCCTATCTACCCATGCTGTACGCGGCAGGTTGCCAAAATACCACACTTTTTCTTGATAATTATATATTACATAACGATCATTAGCAGAGCTACTACCAGATGGGTAGAACCACCATACCTCACCATAAGACGAATTATGACCGGCTGTAACTTTACCTATCTGATCCCTGTTAAAATCACTGAAGACATAATCTAGAACAGTGCAAGGTAATCGTTGCACAGTACCACTGTAGACATAGAACTCTTTTGAGCCCATCCAATATACAAAATCATTAACAGCTACAGCAGAATTAGGACTTGCTATTGTAATGTTGCGCGATATCTCTGTAAGTCCAAAAGTAAAAGGTGGCCCTAAGAACTGCATGGAGTAGAGCGATACATCTGTATACACAAGTATCTGTTGTTTAGTTTGTAAGGCTACTACAATCTCTGAACCTGTAGATAAGCGTAGCTCCCCGGCAGTGTTAGTGGCTAAACTCTGCCAGTCTGTAAGACTTTCTTGTGACCCAAACCGTATAAGCAAGGGGTCTTGGGTACCAATATTAGCTTCTGGGTCACAGCCAAAAGCTATAACGTGTCTATCAGGATCGGAGGTCATTATCTGTTTTGCAATAGTTGGCGCTAATGTCGAGCCCGACAAAGTGTTTAGCTCCACGGCCCGTGATGAGGTGCCCGAGGTCCGATCCCAATAGTAGATACCACCATTATTAACGTTTATTAACAGGTCTTCACCAAAGTTATCATGCGTCCAGTTCGTTAAGTTTGCACCGGCTACTGTGGTAGTAAACGTCATGCCCCAACCAAAGCTTGCCTCTATAACCGCAGCGTTGTCAGCATGAGTAGCCGCTGTTGTATTAAACGCACCACGCACCAATCCTGTAAAAGATGTCGATGTTGTTCCTGTATATTGCATAATTTCATCGTCGATCTTAATAAAATTAGCCGAACCTGTTGCTGTAAAAGCGGCGGCAGAATCTACAGTCACACTAGTGGCGGTTACATCTGACGCCAGACTGCTACCGTTTATTAGGGTTACGGTATCATCTGATGCCGTGGCATTACCTTTAACTAAGCGCACTAACTCTCCATTTGCGTGCACCGCTGCTGTAGTTCCGCCGTGACCTCTCGTTACCGTTAGAGTGTTAGAGGATATATTTGTAATAAGCATAAGCTCTCCGGCAACACTAATCACATCCGTTGTTGCCATACCCGATGCACTTGTTACATCAACTTCTGTTTCTGATGCATCAAGCTCTTCTGCTAAGGTTGTGGTTAGTTCATCTGTGTCAACGCCATTCCATACACCGGCACCCCAACCTGTGCCAAAAAAGTTTGTGTCTAATCCTGTGTTTATCTGATATGTCGCTACAGTTGAGCTGCCGCCATCACCGGAATCAGATCCAGACGCCGTAGCACTTACAACTATAGTGTAGCTGTCATTATTAATTATAGAAGTTATCTGATGCTCTGCATTTAAAATAGTAGCGGTAACATTACCACCTAAACTTGCAGCGCCCGAAAAGGTTACAAAATCGTTTAAAGCAGCACCATGACCGGCTTCTGTAACAGTGACTGTTGTGCTGCCATTCGTAGCAGCAAAAGTAGCGTCACCGGCAGTAGTCGTTAAACGTATTGGAGTGATGTCATTATATATACCACCATCAGCAATGTAATATTTTAAATTAGTGCCTACACCTAAGAATTTTGTTCCCTCTAAAGCCACCCAACTAAATAACGCACGACAGGTTCCTAAGAATGTGTTGTCGCTGTACGCGGACCATCCGCCTATTTTCTCAGGGTAGCCAAAGCGAAAACGTATTTTATCGCCATTGAACCAACCGCCCTCGTTAGTGTATGAGGTAGTTTCTCTATTAATACCGGGTTTGAATTTAAGAGATGTTAAAGGCATTACGAGATTCTTAAAAATAGGGTGCTTGAGTTACGACCTGTGGCAGCAACGTGACCCATTGCCCTCCACACCCCAGTTGCTGAATTACCACGAATGTCAGCAGCAGTGTTATCAGAAAAAGTGTTGTCACTGGCAAAGCCAGAAAAAACTAAACCTGCGTTGTTGTTGTTAGCCCCACTTGAGGAGTTTGTATAAGTCTGCCCTGCTATGATAGTTCCATTCCCTGTTCTTCCCAACATAGCATAAGTTCCTACGGCTCCTAAAGTTGTGTCTAAACTTATAGTTCCAGTGCTTGTTATCGTTCCTCCAGTTAGCCCAGTGCCTGTTGCCACAGAGGTAACGCCTGAAGAGGTAACTTTTGTATTTAACTGTGTTTGAATATTACTAGTGACACCGTCGAGAAAATCAAACTCAGTAGAAGTCACTCCAGTGGCGTGTAAAGTATCTAAGTAATTAAGCTCTGTTACACTGCCTGTATATCCGTCTAATACGTTTAATTCCGCTGCACTTGATGTAACCGCTGCTAGTTTTGTAAAATCAGCTTGTTCTAATCCTGATACACCATCAAGTAAATTAAGCTCAGAGGCTGATGCTGTTACACCATCCATGATATTTAATTCAGCCGCCGTTGCCGTTATAGACGTTCCTGCTATTTGTAAGGTAGTAGCATTTACCTCACCTGAACTGCCATAAATTACAGCTTTACTATTAACTATTGTTCCTGCGGAGGAACCATCCACTAAATTTAATTCTGACGCTGTTGATGTTACTCCATCGAGTATATTCAACTCTGCTGCTGTCGAAGTGATATTTGTGCCATTTATATCAAGAGTTGTAGCACTAACCTCTCCTGCCACTGTAACAACACCACTTGCAACGGTTATCAAGTCAGTGTCATCCGTGTGTCCAATGTTCGCTCCATTGACTACTACATTGTCTACTGTTAAGGCAGAAAAAGCTCCCGTGCCGGGAGTCGTGGCCCCTATATTTACTCCATCAATCGCCTGACTTGTTGTAAATAAAGCCGTAAGGTCTGTGACGGCTGCTGTTGAACCTCCACCATCGGCAAAGATAATTGCGCCAAAACCATTAGAGATACTAACGTCACCGCCAGAACCTTGCGTAAACGTAACTGTTTGTCCAGACGCATTCTTAACAAAATAAAGCTTATCTGCGTTAGGGGGGTCAATCGTAATCGTGTTCGTGCCAGAAGGAGAACCACCTAAAACAAGAACTTTAAACATTCCATCTGATAAACTGCCATCACTTGTGGTCAAAGTGTGTGAAGTGCCGGATAATGTTATGGCTCCAACACCATTTATTAGTCTATCTATAATGTCAAAATTGTTGTTTGTGGTTGTTCCCCATGCACCCGCTTGTTCGCCAAGACCTATTTTTTCTATTCCACCACTATCTGTATATGTTGAACCCATGTTACGCCTCTATATCTGTCCATGTTTGTGATACACCTGTAGAGAGATTAGACCAACTAGATCCCCCAGATGCAACTAACTCACCCCAGACTATAACACTAGGTTCATTCATAAGCAACGATATACCTGTTGGGAACACATTTGCTTTACCCGATATACTTGCTAAAGTTCCGAGAGCCGAGGTTGCTGAAATATCAAAATCTATAGTAACACTTCCACTTGCTGTAACAGTTTCATCACCAAGAGCCGTGGTTCCTACTACAGTGGACACATGACCAAGGGTATCGGTCAGTGACGCAAAGGAAGCCTCCGTTATGGCATGAAAACCTAGCATTACTCTTTAGGCTTTAGCGATTCTATAAGTTTGTTTGTAAAGTATTGCAAGGCTACTTGTGTTTGGTCAAGCATCATCTTTTGCTCTGTTTGCTTTGACTGTAGACTTTGTATCTGTGCCACAGCATACTTTTGCTCTGCCGAAAAGGCATTCGCATCGTAGTCTTTGCCATCTATTTTAATTACATTTTCGGTCATTTTATTATCCTAATTAATTTGCGTTATCTCTTGCTTTACGATTTTTGTAGTCACTTCGTGCAAGAACGAGTTTTACAAAGTCAGCTTGGTTGCTTGGGATTGGATCAGTAAAAGAACTGTCGTTCATTAACTTTGTTGTCCATTCTTGTTGCATCCTCTTCCAACAGTTGTTTATTTTACCTGTCATTGCGTCTTGCACCCATTGATTTATATCTAACAAGTCATTATTTAATATAGATTGTTGAGTGTCATCGACTTCTATTTTTAATGTAAGTTTTGCCATTTTTACCTCCTTTAAGATATGTTATTTCGCATTGGCATATTAGGCTACTAGATAGCCTGAAAAATAAGTGTCTGCACCGGCACTAATATTTGTTTGCTGAGTGCCACCACTTTGATTATATAAAATGTATGCTGTGTCATTAGCATCCATGTCAGCTAGAAAAGAAAAACCAAAACTATAATAATTCAAATCTGCTGTGTAGTTTGGGTCAATTGTATGAATGTAACTCCTATTACTGGTTACGACATACCCTTGATAATAACTAGCACCACTATCTAAACTATTATATCTAGCTAGAAAATTAAATTGATATCTGCCTGTCACTGGTGCTGTAAAAGTATAAGAAGATGGATTAAAATCTGCATTTTGGTCAAATATTTCTGTATCAAACTGAATAGTTTGTCCACTACCTGTAGCAACATTTGCTTGTGCAGTGCTTAGTTGTGCCAAAAACGCAGATTGCAATGGTTTAGTGATGTGACCACTCTTGTCAATCATCATGGTAGAAGTACCATTGTAACGAAAGTCTAACTCATCATTTGTATTAGAAAAAAGAGTTTGTAAATCCCAATAGTTTGAATCTGCTTTAATTCTCACAAATGGATTATTACCTGCACCAGAAGTTTTTACCTCTAAAAATGGATTGCCAGATGAATTGATGAATATACTACCTGTCGTTTCTAAACTTTGTGAAGGACTTGTTGTTCCGATCCCTAAATTACCTGCACTTGTAACCCTAACTTTCTCTGCTGCTGCTTCTGACGAACCAGTCTTAAATGTCAAAGATGTAGCATTACTAGAGGAACTAAAGTCACCTTCTGCTTTGGCTTCAACCCCTGCGGATACAAGTATGGCATCTGTGCCTGTTCCCTCGTCTGGTGCTTGGAAGTCTATTGTGCCTAGAACATCATCGGCTGCTATATCGGTATCACCTGTTTGAAACGTAATCTTGGGTGATGATCCGTCAGCCGTGTCTACATCTTTTAGAACTAACTCACCTGTACCACCAAGGGTGCTACTACCTGCTATAAGTTTTGCTAAGTCTGCTGCTCTAGTCATTATTTAGCCTCCAACTTCTTGATACGAGCTTCTAGTGCATCGTTCTTTGCTGATAATTCTTGAATGGCTTTTATACAAAGAGATACCATATTGCCATACGACAGGGCATCTGGCTCACCATCATCATTATACTGTACAAATTCTGTTAACCCTGCATCATGTACTTCTTCTGCAATAAGACCACCAAATATAGTATCACCATCATTATTACCTTTATAGGTTACTGACCTTAACTTTAATAAATCCGTCAGTCCATGCGTCGCATCTTTAATACTGTTTTTATATCTACGAGATGAGGTTGACCTTTCCATCCTACCATCACTTGCTACGTTTACATTTGCGCCACTACTAGTAGTAGAACTGTAAACATTGGGAACATAAAATCTTCCTGAACTATCAACCGTTACTCTTGCTGAACCACCTGCCACTAATTTTACACCGCCACTATTTCCTGTAGCAGAACCAACGGTTACACCATCTGCATTATATAACCAAAGCTGTCCTGCATTAGCTCCGTGTGCTGCATAACCGCTTCCTAAAACATTTAATTCACCGCTCTTAGAATTTTCAGTATTTTTGATGGTCAGTCCTATGGCTGTTGAACTACTTGCTGCAATATTAACAGTGTTCGTCATGTCATTAGCACCAAAAGAAACCCTATTATTACCACCATCTACAAACAACATATTTGCATTATCATCACTCTCTACACGGAAGTCTCTGTTCACACTGCTTTCATTGAACACAGTCTCTGTAGGATTAAACTGCATACAATTATTAGCTGAACCTGCGTTTATATTAGAAAATGTGATAGAACTAGCTTCTGAACCATCAGAAACATTATCCGAATAGACTTTTATTTGACCTGCAACAAAAACATTACCCCCATCATCGTCAGCATAAAATTGTACTGCTGCTATTTCATCATTGTTAGCAGGTGATGAACCATTTTTTTGAAATCTTAAAAAAGGGGGATTTGCATCTGCATTTGTGCTTTCCAAAACTATCCCAGGTCTACTAGCGGTTGCACTTGTAAGAGTTAATGTACTATCAGTTAATTTTACTAAATCACTACCACCAACCCTAATATCAATCTGGTCATCAGTATCAACCGTGATTGATGTATCAGCGTCAGCGTCTAGTTTTAACTCTTGTCCACCTAATTGTATGTTACTTCTGGGCATTATGGAGTAGTGCTTTCTATGTGTTCTTTATAGGCTTTCTTAACAGCGTTTGTGTGAAACTGTTTTACCATTGCTTTTACGTCAGCACTTTCGTTTGTGCTGTCGCTATCTGGTGATACAACATGGCGATTAAAAGACCGTGATATTTCTTTACCATCCTCTTTAATCACCGTGGCTGTTCGCACTTGTATGTGCTTGAAATCACCTACGACTTCTATTTTGTCTTGTATTACTTCTTTTGTTATTGCCATTTATTTCTCCTATCAAGTATTTATAAAAATATGACCACTCAAAGTTCCTGTTTGCCAAGCACCTGAGCCACTTCTTGCACTTCCTGCACTTGTATAGACATAAACATTTACGCCACCATTGTATACACCTAGAAAGTGTCCGTAATTGCTTGTAACTAATGCTGTATCCATAAAAATATCACCACCATACATCCTTGAACTAGAACCTTCTGGAGTAAATGGAATTGTAATACGATAATTACTATTTCCAGTAGGTGCAGAACTGATTGTCATGTGAAAAGAAAGAAAAACCATTCTGCCTATTTTTGTATATGTTCCTGTCTGGTCACTGTAAGAAACACTTGAAGGTCCAGTCAGTGCAGGTGTCCATGTTCCTTCTTCATAGTCATCTAAAAGCTCAGAGGTCATACCTGAATCATCGCTTGTAGATGCAAAGCTTATACCGTGTCCCGCTGCTACAGTTAAGTCACCGTCTGAAAGAGTGATACCATTATTAAATGTGGCATGACCTGCATCTGACATATCAAGTGTAAGAGCAGTTATACCAGAACCACCATCATCACCTTTAAAAATTATATCCTTGTCTTGCACAGCCTGAGTTATTACAAAGTCACTAGAGGAGTTTGTAAAAGTAGCAACATCTGTACCACCAATTCTTATATCTATCTGATCGTCTGTATCGGCTGTAATACTTGTGTCACCATCAGAATCTAATACTAACTCTGTACCATCGATGTCTATATTTGTTAATGCACCTGCCATAGCATCACCAGTTTTCTTAATATGGTTTGCTATAGAAAATACATCGTACACGGTTATCTCTATGACATCACTAGCCGTGGCTCCTGTGGCTAATACAACAGACGTACCAGAGGTAGCTGTATAGTCATCTACAACCTTTAATAACACCCCATTCTGGTGAACATCAATGAAATTGGAGTCACTATAAGACAAGGTGAGGTTCTGGGTATCCGTACCACTAAACGTGGTCTGACTTGCCGTAGCTGTATACAAGAACCGTGTTCTAACTCCAAAATTACTGCTTCGCCCTATGTATGGCATTACTCACTATCCTCTTCGTCTTTGGGTTTGAGTGGCTCAGTAATCACTTTACCATTTTCATCAGTCCAATCAGTATCAATCATATGTTTATCTTTACGTTCACCTATAACCATCCAAGAAATTGTATCAGTGCTTGTATCATCTTGTGCTGTAATTGTAAGTGTATTTCCAGAAACACTACCTTTAATTGCTGTCCAACCATCTTCATTAGAAGTAAAACATTGGACATTGTCACAAAGCAAAACAAAAGTGCCATCTGTCATACCAGATGCAGTATCAATATTTACAGTTGCAGAACCACCTACAAGATCGACCTTACCACGATAAATAAGATCAGCCTGTGGTCCTTCTAAAAATGAATGAACTAAGTGATGCGTATCTGATTTTGATGGTAAAGGGTGATCGATTTTAAATGAACCAGAACCTTTTGATAATGACCCATTTACTGATAAGTTACCTGCTTGAGTTAATACCATTACAGCAGAGCCGACAGAAGTATAACTAGGAGTGCTATGTGCATTGTACCAACTCATTTTATGTACTACACCAGAACTCCGACAAGACATTAACCACCTCGCAGCACCATTACTATCCCAAAACAATTCAGCTGCTTCGTCACTTACTGTTCTAATTCTTACTGTACCTCTGTTATTAGTTGATTGAAAGATAGCTGCTTGTGTACCATTATTATACCTACCATCACCATCAACATGAAGCTGTGCTGCACTCCCGGTTGTTGTTACTGGAGTTTCATTTATTCCAACCTGACCATTACTATCAATCCTCATTTTTTCTGAGCCATCGACTTCAAATCCTATGATTGATGATGATTTTTCATTATCTCTATCTGCTCTGAGTAATAAATCACCACCTGCACCACTAACTTCACATTCTGGAGTACCAGTAGCATCGCTGTCAGTAAATCTAATAACTGGAGCAGTGCTTTCTAAATCAAGAAGCACACTTGGAGATGCAGTGCCTATACCCACGTTGCCACTGCCGTCTGCCGTAAGAACGATACGGCTATCAGTTACATCCATTAATTGGAATTTGTCACTATCACTATTATCAATTCGTAAAGACCAACTTTGTGTAGGACTTCCTTGTGTGTTACCAACAGAAAAGTTTAACAATGGGTCACCAGACGTTCCTGTATCGTGAATTTGAATATCACCATTCTCTAGGCTTAATGCTCTATTAGGTTCATTTGTGCCAACACCTAACCCAGTAGATGTTATATGCACTGTGTCAGTTCCTGCAATCTTAATATCCACACGGTCATCTGTATCAGCCGTTATCGATGTATCAGCATCAGCATCTAAAACTAACTCTTTTCCGTTTAGGTCTACTTTTGTAGCTGTAATCTGATACACATCACTTCCTGCAATCTTTATGTCAATAGTATCATCTGTATCTGCGGTAATGGACGTATCGGCATCAGCATCAAGTATCAACTCTTTACCATTTAGGTCTAACGTGTTGGGCATCTCTAGATTAGCATCCGCTAACATACTGGATACAATAGAACCATCTTGCGGTGTAACTGTTCCTATAGCTTGTCCTATAAACACCACATAGCATGAATCTGTACTCGCTACAGCTTCTGTAAAGGTTATTGTCGTACCAGTGGCTGTATAAGACTTACCAGAGCCTTCTTCTTGCTTTACATTGTTTATGTATACCAGAAGGTCTTTACCGTCTGCTACAGCGTTATTTAGCGTATAGGCAGTACTACCATCCCCTGTTATGGTTTGTGTTTCTACATTTTGAAACGATGTGGATAGTTGGTTACCAATAAATGGCATTAGGTTATCTCCATGTAACTCATTGTGACAGAAACTTTGTCGGCTACAGAACAATCTACTTTTACACGATCATCAGCATTTAGCACAATCTTGTTGCCTTGCATAATCTCTACTGTCGATCCTACAGGAATAGGTACATCTTTTATAAGGTGAGCCGTTGTATTCTGTGCTGAACCTGATTGGTTTGTTGTGCTTACTAATGTGACAGATGCTGTGACTTGAGAAGTATGTACGTTTGCTAGTGTTAATCCAAGTATGATAGAGGTTGTGCTATCTGGGCAATCGTAGATTTCTTCTGGCGTTCCTGAACTAGCAGGAGCTACATCCCTTGTGGTTAATTTAAACGTATTTGCCATATCGTTCTCCTATACTATCCAAGTGCAATCGCTAACGCTGTGGCTTCATCAGCAATCACTGTGGCTAACGCTGTTCCATTTACTGTTATCGCATCGGCTTCTAATGTTCCATCTATATCTGCATCTCCACTAACATCAAGACTACCTGCATCAAGTTCTCCTGTCAGTGTGATATTTCTAAAACTCGATACATCTTTATTTGCATCTACAGTCACAACCTTTGAGGCTACTACTGTTCCTACTGATGCACCTGTGTCACTATAGTTTAGTTCGGCTGTCGTTGCCGTAACACCATCAAGAATATTTAGTTCTGACGCTGTTAATGCTTCTTTCAATAATATTATCATATCCTTCACAAACACTAAGGGTGAGGTTGTTTCATGGTCATCTGCCGTAGCACCCTCAAACACAATGGCGTTTTGTGCGTTCATCGTGACAGTATCAACCGTGGTTGTCGTGCCTGCCACAGATAGATTTGGCACTAATAATGTGCCTGTACTTGGGTTATAGCGTAATGCTCCAGTGTCATCTAACAAGGCATTTGACTCATCGTGAAACACAACTGGGAAGTTTGTATTTGCTGTACTGTCGGTAACTGTAACGGTTGAGGCTAGTGTGACTGTGGTTCCTGCTATCACCGTTCCCAAGGCTGTACCGTTTACGGTTATAGCGTCTGCCTCTAGTGTGCCATCTATATCTACATCACCTGATATGTCTAGGCTTGTAGCCTCTATCTCACCACTCGCCTTAAATATAACATTGTCACCTCCGTCTACCTCAAAGATGATCTGATTGTCTGTGCTAAACTTTATTAAGTTATCGTCATCTCTACCTATAACAAGACTTGTGTTTTTTATACTTGTGATTACAGGAGTGTTAATTGTTGGACTTGATAGCGTCTTATTTGTTAGCGTTGCTGTAGAACTCACCGATACTAAGTCAGCATCTCCTCCTGTGCTTGGTAGAGTTAGCGTATTAGAAGCACTCTCTGAGTGTGGGGCAGCTTGCAAAGCCTGTGCGTGAGCGTTACCAGACTCACAGTAAAACTTTATCTGTGATCGTGATCCAGAGTTTTTAAGATCAATAAGTCCTGATTCTATTCCTACGTTACCATCAAGCAACACTTGACCAGACCCCTTGGGTGTAATCTTCAGACTGATATTTGTATCGTCACCTGTAGCCGATAGCTCTGGAGCATTGCCTGTGGCTGCGTTTGTTACATCAAACTGATTTACGGCAGAGCTTGTAGTCTGAAATATTATCTGCTCATTACCGTTTTCATCGCCTATAAAATGGGCATCATCTAATAATATACTGTGACTGTTGGTGTCGAGGTTACCGCCCAACTGGGGAGTCGTATCCTCTACAACATTTGATATAGCACCTGATGTGGCTAACCCAGATACAATAGTGCTTCTTGTTATCTTCTTTAATCCACCGCCAGAAGTGTCAACTGCTAGAAAGACATCATCACCCGCCACTGACGATATTTCACTCAATGATCCAACGGCTATAGAGTTAAAGTTTGTACCGTCTGCTATCAGAAGATTACCAGAGGTATTTGTTCCCATTGTGATGTCATCACCAGATACAGTAAGATCACCCGGTATCGTGACGTTACCATTAGCGTCTTGAAACACCATCTTACTGGCAGGTAAGGTAATAAATACGTCTTTTGAACCAGAAGATAAATCTACAGCACTATTACTGTTTGAACTTGCTATAATTGTAGTTCGTGCAAGGGTTGTTCCAGAGGCGGTAAAGGTTCCTAATCCAACCTCAAAGTCACTATTGTTAGCATCAACAATAGCATAATATGTAGTATCACCATCAGAAAGATTAGCAGTAAAAGTTTCAAAGTTACCCACTGCACCACCAAGAGTAATCGTTCCTGTCCCTGTGGTGGTTGTGGTTTCCCTAACTCTATCTGCAATGGTTAATGCCATTAAGCTATCCTTATTATTGCATTACTTGAATCGGCTGTAGGGAAGACAACCGTAAAATCACCCGCTGTAGCTGTCTTATCTGCACCAAAATCCAATACGCATACAGCAGGATCACCAGATGCACTTTCGTTAAATATCAAGGCACCTCTTGCTGTAACGGTAACATTACTAAATGTGGCATCGGCAAAGTCTGTAAGCGCAGTTGTTCCAGATGTGCTTGGGTCTACTCTTGTTAGGGCTACACCTTTAGCGCTATAATTAGTCCCTGATACTTCGTTGCTTGTTGTATATGCTGTTGTGTCAGCAGCCAGTGTTGCGCTTGATGTATACAGTGCCAAGTTAAATGTGCTACCCCCACTATTTTTAAAATTATGCACAGCCTCCATAAGTTCTTTTTTAAATGAGGTACACATTGCCTGTGTTATAGCCATTATAATCTCCTTATTAGTTCAGCAAGTTTTTCTTGTCCTGCGTTTTTGATTGCGTTACAAACAGTAGTCCTATCCGATTGTATAGCCTCTTTCATGTAAAATGTAATTACTTTTTGAATGTGTTCTTTAAAAGCTCTTGCCTGCTCCTGTATCTCTGGGGCAGCATTATCACCTACCTGTATTATTTTATCAGCACATCGACTAGCTACCTCTTCCGGGGTAAAACCTCTATTACTGGTCGTCTGTATATCAACAACAGGAGTTTTTGGTAGTTCCATAAGCATTACTGTTTATTCCTCATTACCATGCCCGATCTGTAATAATCTGTAACCTCTTTTGCTTCACCGTATAATTTAAGCGATTGTATAGCTTCTGTAAAACGTTGTGCATAATTTTGCAACACATCAGGCTCACCCTTCATAAATGTATATGCCTCTAAAAGACTACCATACAGCAAAGCGTTGGGAGCATTGGTGCTCAACCATGTCGAACCAGAATCCGCTCCTGCTGTTAAACTATTGGGTCTATAATAGTAGTGCAATTCAACTGCAAATGTGGAACTTGGTGTAGGAGCTACGATAAAATTGTCTACGTCAAATTGCGCATAATATCTTGGCAGCCCTGTTGTAGAAGGATTAGGATTAAACTCTTGAACAAAATTTACATCTTTAAAATCTAAAAATACCTTTTCACTGCTTGCATTAGTAAAGCTTAGGGAAAAGGGTGAAAGAAAGTCATTAGGACACGCTAGGAACTGTGAAGATGTAAAAGAGGCAGAAGCATTTTTTCTAAAAAAACTAAGTTGTACATTTTTAAATATACGTTCCTCTGCGATCGTAATAAAATTTGACAGATTATTTACAAAAGTTGTTTCTGTGTTTTCGGTGTAATCTTGTATCGCTGTCTTCAATGTGGCAAATGTAAAGCTCATGTTGTCACCGTAACCTCTCCAACCGACGCAATAGCACGTATAGCTACACCTCTTTCTGGAAAACCACCGGGACCAACAGAGACAGTTAAAGGCTCTTTTCTATCCGGTCGAGCATCTTTTAAACCGATGGCATCCACTACAGTTGGAAAAGGCTCAAGCTGTGGCTGTTTTGCCTCAAATTCATCCTTACCAACAAGAGATCCATTCCACTCCTTACGCATATCTTTGTATTTATATCGAAAACCTGATCTATCGGATATGGCGTAAGCGTGTTTACCTTGTGCAAATCTAGGCATCACGAGCTCCTAAAATATTCATACTGAGGCACAACATTAAAAGAAGCTCTGTCTCTGTCCTCAGTCATCGCTCTTTGAAACTCCTCTTCGTATACTGCTTTGAGCATTTGTGTTCTATTAGGCGCTCTTTTAATACTTATATAATAAGCAAGCCCTGCTGCCAAACATGGAAAAAACCGAAAGGGCATATCCATTGTATTAATAAAAGTATCTGCATCGTCCATGCGCGTTAATGCATCAAATATAATTGTGTCTGTGCTGTTTTCTGGAGTAGGCCATATTTTTAATACAGGAGTAATCTGCCTATCCAAAAAGAATTGATTAGGTCGGCCTGTTGTACTTTTAGTTGGTATACCTAAATACGTGGACCTACTTATCCGTTCCATAGCAAAGTCCGTGCTACTGCGTCGTACAACAACAGATAAGATATCAATCACATTTGTATTTAAATTATAGGTTGCTGTTCCAGAGGTAAGTGCTTGTGTAGTTTGTGTAATAGTCCACTGATTAAGACCACGATTAGCCCATTCGGCTAACATAAGATTAAGAGAACGCTTGGCAGATTTAAGATCGTACCCTGTTCTGACCTCTAATCCACAGCGTTCAAACGCTTCTTCGATGTACTCCGCAACGTCGAGTTCAAAGTCTGTGCTATCTGATACGGCCATTTACTCATCCTTGTTTGCGTACATATTATCAAAAATTTGGTTTACGTCCAACACATAATCTAAATCAGACTTTGAGTAATGTATATGTTGCGATGGTTTAAAGTCTGGTGGGCCATCACCAGTCTCAAACCATGCCGGATGAGTAACACGGACACGATTGTTTGGCAAGGCTACAATATTACCTGTATAGTCCCCGGCATCTAATAAGGTAAGAACGTGACTTTGCTTATGCTGTGCAGGGTCATCGGCTATCTCACTTTCTGTGTAATCTACTGTAAAATGATATTTAGCAGGGTAAAATTCACTACCTATCTTTGCCATCCACGGACAAGGCGTTGCTCTGTTTAAGGTGTACACAGCATGATGGTGAGAGGCACAATCCCAAGGCTGTGCTAAATATGTCTCCATAGGGTCCGGCCACCCCTCAAAATCAAAATCCCCTACCAATGCGGTAATCGGCATACGCGCCCACATAGCGCCACCGTGTACATTTGGCTCATCGTCATCATTTTCACAACCAGTAAATATTACTTGAAACGACAAGCACCTATTAGGCATTGTCGTAACAGCAATAGCCATTGCGTGTAAAAACTCACCATGATATTTTTCATGATTGTGTGTATATTCTCTACGCACCCAACATTTAAAATGCGGGATGTTACTTTGTAAATACGGCAAATTTAGGCCTTTTTAGTATCCTTTACTAACTTCATTCCTTTTTTCTTAGCTTCGGCCCGTAGTTGTGCAATTGTCATTGTTTTCTTGGCTGCACCACCCTTACTCATCATTCTTGGCTTAACATTGCCACCCTTTTTCATCATACGAGGTTTAACGTTTCCACCCTTTTTCATCATTCGGGGCTTCACATTACCGCCTTTTTTCATCATACGAGGCTTAACTTTACCACCTCTTTTCATCGCATATGTTTTCTTTTTTCTCATGTCTTGCTCCTAAGTATATAAAGTTTTCTTACGTCTGTTGGACATGACTGCCCCACACCCTCGTGCGATAAATCGTTTACCTTTTAAATTTACATCATCTTTTTCAACTTTACCACCTTTATCGTAACCTAAAGGCAAACCTTGCAGTTTTTTGCCCGTTACTGTAAAAGTATCTCTAACCCGTCTGCTAACGTTTTTAAGAGGTAAAGTTCTATCTATAAACTGAGAATAACTTATCCTTTTTGAGGTATAGTCATCAATAGCCTTAATATATTTTCTTTCATCGGAATTATACGCTTGTCCCATTACCGTACATAACCTCCGTTACCTAATCGCACCACAGCCTGTTTTGTGTTTTTTACCACTGTCTTTCCTTTTGCACCCGCACGTTTTTTCTTTTTAGCGGTAGCGGCACGCTCTTTCTTGGTTAAAGACTGTGCCTTACTACGCGGTAAACATCTATCTGGATTCTTCTTATCTTTAGACGTACCACATTTACCTTTAATTTTGCCGTCCGTTCCGATACGAACCCAGTCTTGCTTTAGCCATTTTTTAAGTTCGCCCATTAGCGACCCTTTCGTTTTCCGCCTTTTGCCTTTTTAGCATAGTTGCCTTACCTTCAGGACAAATCTTACCGCCCTTTTTCATTTTAACAACACCACCTTTAGCCATCTTTACCACAGGACACGCACCGCGTCCTAGATTTACTTTACTTCTTGATTGCGGCCTGCTCATATCTTGCACTCCTTTTAATAAAATCTTCCCACAAAGGTTTTAACATTTCATTGTTTTGTTCAATCTTAACAGACATAACGGCTGTGCGCTTATCAACGTTTATAAGGGTCACAGTCATCCAAGTAATTGCACCCAAGGATAGCGTAGTAATACTACCAACTAATGCTTGCTTAATTAACATCGCCATCTTCTCCTTGCCTGCCGTAAACGACTATTTGGGTTTTTAGCCGCCTTTGGAAACTTTTTCATCTGTCCGGCGCTTCGTGCACAAAATGACTTACGCCTTGCTTTTTCTTTTGCTGTTAGGTTTTTCTTTTTTGTAACAGCGGTTTTTAGTTTACTGCCCGGATTATCGCGTCTGTATTTAGCAACACCGGCGGCAGTCATTCCCGCCCCAGACTTTGTGGAGCGGAAATACTTTTTTGTTTTAGGCGGTTGCTTATCTCGCCTACGTTTAGTCATAGTTCTTACGCATCATCAGAATGACGGTATACGTATCTGCACTAGAGTGTCCAACTGTTGTAAAATCAATATCGCCAGTCACGCCAGACCCCGCATTGTTTTTAAGGCCACCAAACTCACTGTAGTCGTGGTGACCACTTTGGTTTTCACCTAACTCTATTATAAAAGCATCCGATGTAGCATCAAAAAACATTCTAACTTTCATGCCAATGCACTGCCACCATATCTTATCTATAGTAACAGAGGTGCAAGTTTGACCATGACCGTTAGTGTTTAGGGCACTAACATCAACCTTCTTTACCGCAGATTCACCGGTTCCATCTGAAATGTTCGTAAACTTCATCACAAGTGTTTTGTCATTATCGACAAGCGTTTGTGAGGTTACTGCATCAGCCATGTTACCCTCCTAGAATACTGAGTATTCTAATTCTACTGTAAATCTTCCCGCAGTTGCGTCTGCATTAAGTGTTGTTGTAGCGGCTGCATACAGATGTTTACTTGCAATAGCTACTGCCACATTTGGTTCAAACACATGAAAATTTCCGGCAGAATTATTGAAGTTTATATCAATCTCTGTAACAGATAGAGCTGCTGATAGTGTAGGTGAAAAAGCAGCTACACCTGCACCCACAATCTCTGTACCAGAAGATACCGCTGCATTAGTAGCTGTACCAGAGGTAGCACTTAGTTGCAGTGATCCAACAAGAGTTTGACCTGCCGCAGTGGTAATACCCACAACAGCCTTGTGTATGAAAAACTTAGTAGCTGTTACCAAATCATCAGGGTGATCGGTATTAAGTGTTCCTAATTCAACCAAAACATCACCATCAGCATATGCGGTGCTTGTGTCTGTTCCGGCTAATGTACCTGCAAATGTTTGTATTTTTCTGGTTCCCAAAGAAATAAGCTGACCTGTTGAATTTACAGAAAAGCCTGTTTCTGTAAAAGCACCTGTGCCACTTGCTTTATTTACTGCTTTGAAACCTCCGATCGCACGTACTGGACCGGAAAAAGTTGAGTTGCCCATGTTTATCTCCTTGTCTTGGCAAATGTCAGTTACACCATGTAACTGTCAAGGTAATTTAATTATACACAAAAAAAAGAGGGCGACAAGAGCCGCCCTCAAATATTTAGGTTTTGAAGGAAATATTATGCGCCCGGCGTACCGAACACACAACGCCAATCTGAAACTCCAAAGCTATAACGCTCTCTAGCCTTGAACCTCATATTGCCGGTGTCAAAGTCACCTTCCATGGCTGTCTTAATCGGTGCACGATTAAAGTATTTAAAGCCATTTGGTGCATCTGTTTTGATGAAGAACGCATCGGTATCTGTCAAAAAATGGTTTACTACAGCACCTTGTGGTAGCATACCCATATTGTTGATAGCGTTTGCGTCATTGTCAGATGTTCCCGGTCTTAGATTAGAGTTCAACACTCTTTCAGCAACAAACTGAAGCTCCTTTGGTATGATTAGCTTCATACCTCTAACAGCAATCTTTAAACCTCTTTCGTCGGTAAGACCGGCGATGTCGATCAACATCTGCTCCAATGAAGTTTCATTAAGATCAGCAGCAGTAGAAAGTAAGTTTCTCTGGTTGCCGTTTAATGATGGATGTGAAGATGAACATAAAGCAGCACCGTCACCAATCGCACTACTTGAACTAAATGCGTTATTCAGGATCGCAGCAGCTTTAATCTGCTTTGTCTGAGCCATGGATCTAGCCAAAGCTTTTGTATATCGGGACGCTAATCTGTCGTAAAGATTATCTTCAATAGCTTCCTCTGTAATAGCGAAAGCTAGAGCGATTGTTTCGTGAGTATAGCGTGCTGTGAAAGTTTCCTGCGCTGAGTCAAAGGAAACAGTGCTTCCTTCTTCTTTTGTTGGCGCAGTACTGAAACCTGCAAGCATTACTTCCTCTTCAAACGCTCTGTCCGAAGACTCTTCGTCAAAGATTTCTGCGTGCTCATTTTCGTATCTGTCGTACTCAAGACCAAATAAGGCGTTAAGTCCGGGTTCTAGCTCTTTTGCTAGTTGGGCTCTACTAATTGCAGACATAACTTAACCTCCTTATATACCGGTGTTCGCTGCGGTGCCTACGGCGGCAGCAAAACCAGAGTTGAATGGAGCGTTTAATCGCACTATGTACTGATGACCAACGGCAGAATAATCCGTATTGCCTTCGTCTTCGTAAAGACCAACAATACGAACATCTAATCCTGCGGTTGTTGCGGCTGTGCTGATATCAAGCATATCTGTGGATCTACCTGTGTTGGTAGAGCCATCGTTTACACTTGCCATATCACAGTTAGCAAAAACATCAGCTAGAGCAGTCGCTCGATTAGTGTTTGTTCCATCAGCAACTACAGTATATAGCTGCATTGGATTGTCATATACAAATGCCTTGATAGGAAAGTTTGTATCGACGCTTACGTTGTTACTACCCGGCCAGTAGTTTTTAAAAGTTGTTTTCTTTGTGCCAGAGTCAACAAATTCACAACCATAAAAAACACCAAGGGGAGCAACAGCCTGATCTGTAATGGTAATGACACCCGCCGCTGTCGGAATTACAATACCACCTTGGTAAATCGCATTAGTATTATTAGATGCAATCTCATATGTGGTTGTACCAGTAGTATTATAACCGGCACCTGTCATTCCAATAGGACGAAGACCATAACCTCCAGTAAGACTATTAGCCATTTGGGCCTCCTATTAAAAAAAGTTTCATTTCTGTGAACCTCCAAAGGTCACGCGAGACTGACGATCAGGTTTACTGATTGTCATAGTTGAATGTGCATTCTCTCTCATCATGTCCTGATCCACTGCGGTCATCTGATCTGCGTTCCTTTGTGAAAAGTAATCAGTTCTTTCGGCCACGGTTTCAACAGGTATCCGAGCAAGAAGCAATCCTCCTACGCCAAAAACACCTTCGTATTTACCTGAATCAACAACAGGGGCTTCAAAATCTGGATACTCATCCTTACGGACAAGCTCCCAACCCTCTCTCATTTTTGCACTGATATTCTTACTATCATTGAAACCTCGAGTTTCTGCTCGTATCCAACGATGCTTAAATCCATCAGGCGCAGGTGGTGCGTCTAACATAGATGGGGGAGCCCATGGTTTACGCCTAACCGACTTCTCCCTAGTTGTTTCAGCGCGAGAAGTTCGCTTCACAGTATTCTCAAACATTTCATTTTGTTCTTCAGCCATTTAACTTACTCCTTCACGTATTTCGCGTATTCTTCTAGTGGCACACCCAATTTTTTAGCTATTGCAACTTGGCTAGGGGTGAGTCTAACCTTTTTACTACTACTGCGCCCAGTGGTTGTGCGGGACACGGAAGCTACCGTCTGAGCGGGTCGTTTGCTTCCCCCGTTAAACTTATGCGGAAACTCTGTCTGCACTCGTCTGTCGAGTTCAGTATAGTACTCATCGGAGTTCGGGTCAAACCCTTCTTCCTCAATTAATTTTTTATGAATACCAAAAGCTGCATATGTCATTGCTTCATCCTGCCCAAACCAATCGTTTTTAGAGGCCCATGCTTCAGCCTTTGGTGATGGTTTTCGTGCAGGTTGTTGTACCTGTTGTTGCGGTTGGGGCTGCTCTTGTTGTTGTTTAGCCAAACGCTCCTGTTGTTGTTTAGCCTGCTGCGCTCGGTCGTTCTCAATCGCTAGGGCAGTGATTTTACGTTGCGCCTCAACAACAGCATTCGTGTCGCCTACCTCCATGGCCTTAGCCATTTCCTGTTCGGCTGCCGTCATCTGAGATTCTACCCGTGTGCTATACTCAGTCACATAATTTGTGTCCAGAGTATTCATACGGTTTCTAAGTTCTGTAGACTCTGCCTGCACTTTTTGTGCATAATTTATTGCTTCTTCGCGTTGACGTTCCGCCTCACGCATCTTTTTGGTTAAGCGATCAATACGTTTCTGTGTTGCAGACTCCGCTTTTTCAAAGTTATCCGGTTTCTCGGCCTCGACAGCCTCCACCTTCTCTTCTTCTTTTTCTTCTTGCTTTACTTCTACTTCAGTGTCTTGCTCTTCTTCAAGCTCAAGTTCTATTTGTTGCTCTGCCATTATTTACTCCTAGAAATGTAAAATGTCTTCGGGCTCGAGTATTTTTGCAAGGATCTCGTCGTCATTAAGTATCCTTACCTCGCCCCCATCTATTTTAAAGCGTGACCCGGCATATCGGGCAAACATAACCCAATTTCCTGCTTCACACCATGCCCCTGTAGGAAACTTTTCTTTGTCCTTAAAAGCTAAGTCTCCAACCTTTAATACATACCCAACCTGTGTAGATACGGTATTTTCTTCGACAACTTGGTCCGGTAAGTAAATACCGCCCTCTGTTTTGCCTTTACCTTTGTAGGGTAGAATTAAAAGTCGCCACCCAGTCGGGGTGGGCATTCTTTCTAAAAGTGTTGAACTTAACGCCTCGGGATTTAAGACTTTGTCTTTAGCCTCCACATAGGCGTCGGCTACGGTTTCTTTATTCATTTAAACGCTCCTGTTTATCTAGCAGGCTCTTGAGTTCCTGTTCCACATGATTTAGGGCAGATAGATTGCCCATCATCTCACGATACTGATCCATATTTTTTATCTGGTCAAAAAGTAATTGTTCCTGCACAAAAGACTTACGGTCATCAATTATTCTATAAATGGCCTGTGCCAGTTGTACTCCGTCCAAAATTTAACTCCAGATAAGACTTAATTTAGTATTATGCGAAAATATAAGGCTTGTCTAGTTCTTTTCAAAGTGCGGACCATCGATAAACGGACGGCGGCCTTGTGAGCGACGTAGGTCAATATACGCATTCATGGCCTCTTCTGCCGTGCCCTCCCAGTCACGAAGGTCATCTATTTGCCATGCGGCGCCCCACCTAATTTTAGTACCTGTACGCACAGCCGCCTCTTTCATAGCATCGGCTATCTCATCATAGACCTGAATTTCCCAACACGGCGCTCCGTCTTGGTACGCCATTAAATCGACGGCGTGTGCCGTGCCATCATCTTGTAATAAGTGCTTTGACTTCATAGTTTGTGAGCGACCCGTGGCTACAAGTTTCTCTTGTTCTGTAATAGTTCGGGGTCCATAAATCACGCCAAAATCGACGGATGTCAGCTCAATCGCCTTTTTTACTGTCTCGACCAGATCGTTGCTTACGCCCTCCAGTTTCGACAGACTCCTGTTTGATAGTTTGAATGCCATCTTGTTTCTCCTGCTTTTTGTGGACAAAATCAATCCACTCTTTGTTCATATCATAGAAGTATTGACAATATTTACAACGTAAACTTCCGTCTACGTATTCCATATCGTGGCCACAGACATCACACTTGGTGGAGTCTATTTCTTTTTCCTCATATTAAAAAGCTTAGAAGCAGACCGTGTAGCAAAGCTCGCGCTAACGATAGCTCCTAACGCGATTTGATACCACTGGGGCATACCCGCAAGGGCCTCAAACCCATCAGACACTATACCTCGGCCCCACTCCCCACAAAAACTTAGCACAAGAGGAATACTGAAGAGCAGGGTCAACCATTCGTCCTTCCATGAGGACTGTGATGCGCGCATCGCAGCAAGATCCCAATCGATCTCACCTGTCGCTTCTTTCATACGTATAGTCGCTTCGGCCTTTTGTATGGCGGTCTTACCCTCTAAATAGGATGAGGCAAGACTACCAATAGAACCTATAAGTGCTTGTATCATAATTAATCCTTTGGCGGTATGGGCCTGCCGGGCGTGACTGTCCCGTCAGGATGATATATTGGTTTAGTATAACGTATACTACCTTTATCTAGTTTAAGTTTCTTTGCATCCTCTGCAATAATACGAGGAACACCATAAATATTATTTTCTAAAGACGCTAATTCTTTTTCTAAAGATTTTAACTCTTTGTCACCACCGCCTAACTTTTTCTTCTGCCTACCTCTATGCGTTAAAGTAGCAAAATCACCTCTTCTACTTGCTGCCATCTTTAATCTCTCCTCCTTTTGATTCTTTGTTTATAAATACAGCAAAACTTCCTGTCATCGCTCCAGTTACAACGGATATCAAAGATGCCATCTGTGTGCTCAATTCTGGTTGTGCTAACGCATACTCTATGCACCGTATATATACAAGAGTCATAACGATCATCATAAATCTAGGAACTATTTGCCATCTGTTAAGTGTTTCTGGTGTCATTTTTTAAAGCTTTCATTTAATGAATCCACTACGCTGTCTATGTTAGGCTCCTGACCCCCCGGCTCATATTTACATTGAAACTCAACGGGACACTCACCCTCTACAACCAAAGTATATGTATCATTTGCGCCTTTGTATAGACAAACGTGTTGTCCATTCTTGGCTTTTTTTCTTTTATATCGTCTGCACGTAACATATTTTGGGTTCTCACGCACACCGCGTCTAATCTCTTGCTCCCAAGTCCAGTCACTAAATTTTTTTAAAAAACAGCTAAAACACTGAATAATATTTTCTGATTGTGCTAAATATATCACACCTTCATGCGCACAGAGCCATTCAAATGTTTCCTGACCGCCTTGTTTACGAACACACTTAGTCGAACCATCCCCTGTCGAGTCCCATAAGGGAGTAGACGAAGAGGCCAAGAAGACCCAAGCCAACAGCAAGCACAACGGTAAGTACCACAACGCCGATAACCTTTTCTCTAAATATCTTTTTATCATATATCTCCTGTTGCCTACGCTTTCGTATCTGCCCTTCCATACGTAATAGCTCATCCCACGCAGCCGTTCCGTGTGTAAACTTAATAAATTGTTGTAGCTCGTATCGTTGCTCTTCAAGCTTCTTTTTTGCTGCGAAAGCTTCGATTGCCTCTTGTTCTACCGTGCCACCGCCGAATACTTTACGGAGCATAGTTGGATTCTTTGCCGACTTGTGTGCAGCATCTACGTCAGACACAGCCCCCATCCATCTTGACAGATCCTGTGTCATAGATTCTAAATCGCGCCCTGCCTGAAAAGCGCGCTTAATACCTGAAAAAGCCGTGCTTGCGGTAGCTACAGCCGCAGAAATAGTGACTGGATCGAACATAGTTTTTCCCGTAGTTTCATAGTTTACTGACCTTTGTTTTTAATAAACTCCCTCTGCATTGCTGCATCTATACGCGCTGCGGTCTGTCGTTCCTGACTTGCCAACCGCTGTTGGAACTGATCGGCACGTAATCTCTGATTCTGTGCATCAAGATTTAGTTTCGCCTGATCGTTCTGCGCATCGTTCTGTTCTGCTTGCGCTCTAAGCTGCAACTCCTTCTCCTTGAGCTGCACTAGTGGATCTGGTCCCTGACCCGAGGCTTGCTGTGATAGCTGCCTTAGCTGCTGCATACCTTGCGCCACAAACTTAGCTTTAATACTCTCCATCAGCATCTCCTGCTGTTCTGGCGCCATTGGTCCCTGCTTACGCATCTCCATAATAGCCATCTCTTCCGCCTGTATCTGTACGTGCTCAATACAGTGCTTTTGTAAAGCTACAGCCATAGCCGGCATATTGGCTATCATAGGCGAGGCTCCAAAAATCAAATGCGCCATAATGTGGGACTCATGGTCCTGTGCTTTGAATGCTTTTAACGTCACCATATCCAAAACATCTATATTCTCTTGTGCCGGATCTTTCGGAGTGGGCTCCTCATCCGGTACACGCCGCATAATTCTGTCAGTGTCCTTAACACCAAGCGCATCATACATATCACGATATACCTCATACATATTATGTAAATCAGGTGCTGCTCCCGCTAACTGTAGCTTAGTCTGCGCTAACGCAATCCTTTGTGCCTGTGAAAATACATTTGGGTCCGATACAGGTATAACATCTACCCTATCATCAAAGTCTGTTGCCTTAACCGAACTATCTGCTCCCTCGACAGAATAGGGATACTCACCCGGTAAACTCTCGCTCATTACCCGTGACAAAATTTTAAATTCTAATCGCATCGCATAATGCAAGCGCTTATGCACAGCACTCATCACCCGTGAGCCCTGTTCCAATAAGGCTATAGTTGTACCTACAGCAGCCTGCTGATTGCCGTCACCGACCTTCATATCCGTGATTGTGGCAAATCTACGTCCTGCATCAACAACAAACCCCAGTAACTGGAATAAGGTTCCGTCAGGACCTTTAAATGGCAGCGGCATTAGGCTGTCACGAATAGCCCCTCCGGGAGCGTCCACATCGCGGAACTCACCGGGCTGAAGCGGATCATCGTCGTCCCTGATCCGTAGTCCACGGGCCTTGAAACCCGCAGGAAGATTGGACAACGTACCGGCGTCGATTAGCTGCCTCAGTGCCGCTGTGGCGGTTCGTGACAACCCGCCAATCGTGTGAATAAGTCCCAACCCATAAAAACCAAAGCCGGGTAGAAACTTATAGTGCACAAAATACTGTATCTTGCGCTTCATATCATCATCTTCACGATAATTACGGCGTATGGACAATATCTGCCCATTATCCTGACTAATTGTCACCACATACGGCACTTTTATGCCTGTTGGTTCTCCATCATCATCTTTCTCTTCATAGCCCTCAATGTCCAAATCGACATGACATTCCAACAAAGTGCAGTCATAGTCTATCTGATTAGGCGTCATACCGTCTATTCTGTTGATTTCATCGCTTACAGAATCGCCCTCAGCCTGCCCCGGAAGCACTGGAATATCCAAATAAAACCCTGCTATTTGCTTTTTTCTGAGCTCATTTAGCGATATGCGCAGTGTTTGTGTGATATTTGGGCACGTTTCAAGGTCAGAAGTCTCGTATGGCACCACTAAATGCTCTGCGGGCACGAATTTTGACACCGCTCTGCCTAAATTTTCGTCAAAATATACTTTTTTAAACGTAGAACCGGCCAAAGGTAGGTAAAAAAGCATCTGATCGAGCTCTGGTGTGTATTCTTCCATTACATTTGTGATGTAATAGTTCATAAATTGTCGTACACGCTGCGTTGTGCTTGGAATTGTGTCGCTGCTTCAGCCAAAAGAGGGTGTGTAACACCTGAAGAACCGCGAAAAGGCTGTGTTCTTTCTTCATAATTAAACCCTAATAGCTCTAAACCGTTGGCATAAGCGTCTTCCCACTCCTGACGACTGGCTTTATTAGCATCAAACTCACTTAAAAGCTCACCGGCTATGCGTCCAAGCTCTCTTTCAGGCATTTCTTCGGCTAAATTTGCATAAAAATCGTCACTCATGCCCCTTTGATCCATGGGTTCAAAGTCAATCGTTACACCACCGTCATCTTCCGCAGTAATCTCTATGTCCATATTCTCCGCTTCAACATCCATGTCAACCATCGCCGTTGGCTCCATACTGCCGGGAACCTCTAGCTCTACTTCTGCGGCTAGATCCTCTGGATCAAGCTGTGATGGTATTCCTTTTTCTATAGCCATAGTAACTCCTTTTCGTTACCCTATCATAAACGGTTGATAAGCGCCAATACCTTTTGGACCCTTAAACATATCACGCGCCTGATCCGATAATCCTGCGACACCGCCATCGGCAAACCTTTTATCTCTTTTATCAAAAATGGTCATTAACTCTTTAGGATCATCTAAATAATTTTTTGGCGGGGGATCACCCTCGTTTCTAAGTAGTTTTTTATAGTTGCCTTGGCTATCTAAACCTATCCCTCTGTCTTTAAATACTTTATCAAGTAAAGGTCCATACTCTTTTGACCGCAAGGGATCTCCTGCACCCTTGTGTGCAGAAAAGTTTTTTTGATTATATAAATCCGCTAAATCGTTTTTTGATAATTTAATAAGATCCTCGTATTTTTTACCCTTTAAAAAATCACTTAAGGTCTTATTATACTCCGCCGTCTTCAAGTCTAATTCCTTAATGCTAAGTTTTTCTGCTTTTTTTGTTTTTTTAAACAAAGACTCAATCATTCCATCTGAAATTTGACTAGCTAAAGCTCTACTTTTAGCTATTATAGCACTGCTCGGAAGCGCTGTCTTGCCAACCTTTGCTACTCCCGGAGTAGAAATAATATCACCCACATCTTTTAACACAGGAGGCACCATAGTGGTAGCCGCTACAGCAAGAGGAGCTTTTTTAAGAAAATCTCTTTTTGATACGTCCACAACAGGGGCCTCTTGTTTTGAAGCAATAGTCTTAGAACCTTTCGGCAATCCCTTAACAAGCTGACTAATAGGAACTAAAGATAATAAAGCCTCACTCGACAGCATACCCGTAATGCCTGCCGCATACTCATCTTTAGGAATTGATTCTAGATCTTTGTACGTGCCTACGTTACCCTCTGCCATCAAATCCTTAAACATCTGGGACCCACCAACGGGATTTTCAGAAAAAGGCTTCATGCCCTGCTTACCCGGTAAAAGATTTAAAAGAACAGGCGCATAGTTAACCATGTCAACTGGAAAGCCTAAAAGATTAGCGATTCCGGTATTAGCCCCTTTTACAAAAGCTTTTGCTTTTTTCTTATCGCGTTCTGTAAACAGATCAGTCATCAGTAGTACGCTCTTACTTGCACGTTGTTGTCATCCTCATCCCAATCGTCCGTTGGTAGCTGCACAAAATTACCCTGACGATACCGCATCAAAGCTTGTGTCATACTATCCACAAGGTCATCATACTCCCCATTTGGAAAAGCTGCAACCTCCTCTATCATCTCATCCGCAAACTTTGTGTCTGGTGCGTACACCATGCCTGCTTCAAAAAGAACCGATACAGAGTGCACGCGCGTCACCTTATCATTTCCCTTACTCGGTGTAAAGTTAACAACAGGTATACCCATGTTCCGTAGTTCGTGGGTCAAGGGCAACCCCGTCGCTTTTGCTTCTATAATAATCGTATCCGGCTCCCAGTACTTATATTGCTCTAACGCCACCTGCTTTAACTCAGGAAAGTCCCACCGATCCTTCTGACTATCAAGAAGTATCAACGCCGGGGGTCCCCCTGCTTCTTCCGGATAAAATACACCCCATGTTGTTATCGCACTAAAGTCCGATGTCTCGCGTTTCGTAAACGCCGTATCGTAGCTCTGTATCACATACTCAAGATTGGGCACATTCTCCTGCTCCCATCTTTTCCACCACTCTCTTGGTATAATCGCATTCTCCTCACCCGTCGGATTCTGCTGATACTGCGCGTTCCATTTACTGGGAGGAATTGACGCGCGAACCGCGGTCAAATCATCAAGGCTCCAGAACTCTGGCCAACAGGGACTGCCATCCTCAAAGATTGCCGGTAACTCTACAACTTCCCACTGGTCCGCTAATTCATCCTTCGCCATCGCACGCAGCAACTGTCCCGTCATATCTTTCTCGGACCACCTTGTCTGCACCAACACAATACTGCCGCCCGGCTGTAGTCTCTGTCGGGGGCCCCCAGTATACCAGTCCCACGCATCATCAAAACCTGTATTCGACATTGCCGTTTGCTCCGAGTGCGGGTCATCTATAATCACCAAGTCGCCACCACGACCCGCTAAGTTCGAACCAACCCCAACCGCATAGTACATACCCCCCGATGTCGTGTCCCACCGACCAGATGCTTTACTATCCGCCGATAAATTCACAGTCGGAAAGATATCCTTATAGTCATCACTATCAATAAGGTTCTTGGTCTTACGTCCAAAGTTCACGGCTAACTCCGTAGTGTGTGTCGCCTGAATAATCTTCATCTTAGGATTCTTACCCATCATCCACGCCGGAAACAAAAAGCTTGCAAACTCCGACTTGGTATGTCTCGGGGCCATATTGATAATCAAACGTTTAAGCTCACCACGTGCCACGCGCTCCAACTTCTCGGCAATAATCTTATGATGCCGACCGGCAATAAAGTCCGGCCACATATTTTTTACAAAAATTAAAAAGTCCTCCTGACACCTTTCATTCTTTTCTAATTGTGCCAGTCTAAGTTTAAGCTTGGCCTCCTGCTCTGAAACATCCATCAGGGGGCCCCTACAATCTTAAAAAACATATCGTCCCAACGAAACGGCTGCATACAATGAAACTCCGGCTTTTTATCTTTCAACCCGTCCATCTTCAAATCTATCGCATCCCCTGCCTTAAACAAAAATAATTCTGCACGCTCCGACGGCTTCTTCTGCTTCTTAATCAATATCCAACACGAGGCGTGTTTGTGTTTCGTGAGCCATGATACCTGTGACGGGCGCAGATCTACTTTGTCCGTCGTCGTAAACTTGAGCTCAACAAAATGAAAACAACCATGGGTATCACAGAGGAGGACGTCTGGGATTCCGGCTCCGACCCAGTTTTCAATTCGCGTTAGCGACAGCTTTCGACTTACTCTTTGCGCCGCTTCCTTTACTTGTTTGTAAAAGCCGCTCTCCTTCTTCACGGCTATCGTTATCCTCTTCTGGTGTGATGTCGACTGTGACTGGGGCATAACTCTCCTTTATCTCCTTCAATGCTTTCATAACTTCTTCCTTAGACATACTGTCTATGCTCCCGTGTCGTATCTCTGATTTATTAACATATATATCGCCCTGCGCCTGACCGCGTCGATACTCCGCCTGCACAGCCGCCGAATAGGCTCCGTTCTGTAATGCCTCGTCCCGAATACGCTGCAAGTCTCTCACGTGTCGCGAAAAGGTAATACTATACTTTTCATCCAGAGCCCGACGATATTCCTTAATCGCATGAACAACGTGCGGCGAGATATTCGGGTTCGTCAACTCATAGGCGCGTGAGTGCGCACTCGTTGCACTGTACCCGGCATTCTCTGCTGCTTCGCGTAACGTGACCTGCCCATCGCGGCTAACAAGCTCACGGACAAACAGTTCTTGCTTTCGGGTTAAAGGGGTTTTTATGGTGGCGGGTTTTCGACCACGTGTCTCGTAACGTATCCCCGCTTTGCCTAGTTTTCGCTTCCTCATTCTCGGACCTCGGTTGATGGTTAATAAACAGCCTTAATATGCACGTTTTTTAGGCAGTTAACAAGAACCTTTTTTTTGCACAATAATTAGGCATTGTTTCACGTGAAACATTCATATCATTTTTTACATGATTATTTGTGAAAAACATGGCCCATGCACTAGTGCCTACGACACCGGTGGGCGGTCGCTCCAGTTCGATTTTTTAAATTTTATCAACGTAAAATGACCCGATAATAGAAGGGACCCGAACAATAAAAAACATACTCGGCACGGGGTACGCGGTCCGCGGATCACGGCGGATCTGTCAGGATCGGGGACCAATTCCCGAGGATCTCGGAGCGCGGATCTTGGACAGCTGGCACGGGATCGGGGCGGGGTGGCAGCTGCTCGACGGCGGACGGTACGTTTAGGATCGACGGCGGACGGCGGGCCGTTGCGTGTTTAACTCTAAAATAGCGGACAAAAAAAAGCCCGCGTTAAGCGGGCTTAGTGTGAGCTGTTGCGGGGCTTATGTGTGTATCATCCCGTCGGGTTCGATCCCGTAAGTTATGCCCCCGTAAACAATTAAGGCTGTATCGCGTGCGCCAATTTCGGGATAACACTCCCGCCGAAAATTTAAAAAACTAATCGGAACGCGATCTTTAAGAATACCCGCGACATAAATATTAATAGTGGGCTTCTCCCGATCATATAAACGTTTTAAAGCTTTTAATTGATATTTATTAAGTTTCATTATTTAGCCCCCGTTAATAATTTATGATCGCTTCCCCTAGGATCTATTTTAATTTTTAGTTCGTCGGGTATGTGGTTCACTAGCTCCATAAAAAGTTTAAATCGTTTTTCCGCTAGTTCTTCCCGCCCACAAGCTTGCATAGTCAAAGCAAAATCAATATTAAATTTAATTGCTTCTTTTAAACTGTTGTTACGCTGTCGAACAGCTCCGCGTTCTCTATGTGATTTTGATAAATTAGTCATAGTTTTTTAACTCCATAGTTAAGAACGGGCTTAATTACCCGCTATGGACAGTATAAGACAATCTGAGATCTAATCAAGCCCCATAAAAAAAGCCCGCGTTAACGGGCTTTAAATCGGCGCTGTGGAGCGGGTTTATTGTTTACCAATATCTCCCGCAATGTGATGCCGTAAGATTCGGCGGGGCGGAATAGTTTTAACAAATTCCCGCAATATTTCCGCGTCGGTTTTGTCTTGCGGTTTTTGGGTTAATCGCTCCCAATGTATATTTACATTTCCGCCGTTAGCATAGCACCCGCCCCGCTCGCCGTTGTTTATTCGGTTCTTTTGGTTCCCGTGCGCAGTAAACCCGATTATAAAATTCCGATCGGATCGGGCGCACATCGGACCAGAAGCGCCCCCGCAATTGATACAACTTATTTTGCTGTTTGGTATTTCTTCGGGGCATCGGACAACCCGCACGCCGTCCCGAACAATTGAGCGCGCCCCATTCCAAAAGTTTTCCGCAACTGTTAAAACTGTGGGAATTGCGCAATCTTTGAAGAAATATAAAACATCTAGCCAAGTGTCCGCGCTGTAATTGATAGTTGCGAATTTATGACGGGGCAATAGATCCTTAAACCAAAACATAGGGTTAAAGTGTGAAAAGGTAAAAGAGAACCCGCCGGCGGGAACGCTGTTATATATCGCGTCGAGATATTCAAAATCTATTGCTTTACCTCCGCACCCGCGCCCGCTCGGATTTAGTTTACAGTCGGCGGGGCAAGTTCCAAACTTGTCGTTTACTCCCGCCCGATAAGTTACGGCTAACCCTTTTGTTTTTTTGCCCGTGCTAAATTCATTTACTAATAAAACCATTTTTTAAAACTCCCTAGTTATAAGATTTATCCCATATATACATAAAAAAAGGGCGGATGTAAACACCCGCCCCGAATAGATTTAATTTTGAAGCTTTTAAACTACGGCTAATTCTTGGAAACTTTCCGAAGCTTCAACCCGTGAAACCTCCCGCTCCCGCTCGATCAATGTTCTTTCGACGTTGTCGCGGTTGTCGGAATTTTTAACTTTGAACGTTTCGGAGTTGTGGGAGCTGTAATATGTCAGGGCGGAATATAAAGCCCAAACAGTTGTTCCCCTAGCCTGAAATTCTTTATCAAGCTGTTCCATCATGGCGCGGGCTTTTCGACTCTGGATCTCTCCCGCAACTTTGCCTTTCTTTTCGGCTCGGGCTATCTCACTTTCTGAAGCGGGGTAATTCGCATCAAGAACGGCTTGCGCCTGTTCGGGTGTTATCTCCCTGTTTGCCCATTGTTCCCAGACCTTCACTTTAGTTTCGTAAAAGGCGATTTGCTCGGTTAACCAAGGCTTTATATATTCAGGCTTAAAACCCGCCGTATGTCCCCAGTTCTGAGCGCCTAATTCCTTTTGGCTAGTCATGCCATTAGTACAGATAAGATCAAGCGCTCCCGCCTGAACCCTAATAGCTGTTTGTCCGCCAAAAGAATTTACAACCCGCACCATAAAATTTAATTGGGTTGCGCTCCCTGATAACTGGCGGATCTCATGCCCTAAGCCGTCAAAGTGATAGCCGAACCTAGCAACCGATCCACCGTCGGCGGTGCTCTCGATTAACTTTACATTGTTCATTGCGCCTTTAGGGAGCGTATCTTCAAGCGCTTCCTGAACGGGGACAATAAGATCTTCATTGTTACAAATAGCATAACGCTTTTTCATAATGCCTAAAATATCGTTATTGTCAGTTCTGACTATTGCCCGCCCCATTTCTGGTTCGATCGGAAACGGCTGATTAGGTATCCCGTCCTTAGTAATGTTATAAAACATCGGGCGGAACTCGGCGTTATAAGAACATTTCTCTAACGGCGGAAAGCCCTCGAAAGTTTCGTTTTGCTCCGCCTTGGCACAAGCATTACTTAAAAGATTGTTTACAATATCGTTCATAGTTTTTTCCTTATCGTAGTTAAAAATAAAACGGGGCGGAATTACCCCGCCCCTACAGTATAAGATTATATAAGACACGTCAAGCCCTTAACAAGTCTTTATTCTTTCTTCTCCCTAGTCGGTCTTGGTAATCAACAAACCACCTCATAAAATCTTGGTCATTAGTCATTGAGCTAACAGAACCACTTGAGTGATCGCAATCCAAATCATCATATCGAGCGCACCACAACCACTCCCCAAAACTATATTTTTCTTCAAACGTTAAAAAATATAAATCATATACTCGATCGTTGTAGTGCCAATCTACATGAGCATAAAAAGAATACTTATGGTGTTTGCAACTATTTTCAAACTTCGGCTCATAAGAAATAACTTTGTATGGCATCCCAAGTTTTCTATTCTTAAAACCCATTTCATAATCCCAACGTATCAAATTACTAATCATTATGTACTCCCATAGTTGTTAAAAAAAAAGGGCGAGAATACCCCGCCCCTACAGTATGAGATTATATGGGATAGGTCAATAATAAATATCGTCCTCAAACTTATTCGAAACGCTATCACAATACCCGAGCTTGCGAGCTAAAGTAATCGCTTCTGGATAATGCTTCTTTAATAAAGATATGTTGAAGCTATCCATATAAGATATTGCACTATGCAAACGATCTACCGCTTCCGCTAGTTTCGGAGCGCGAGTATCAGCAAAGCCCTGATCGATTAATTTATTTTCGAAAGGCGTACTCATTTCGTGTCCTCAACAACCAACTCTTCAAGCGGTGCTAATATAAGTTTTTGTTTAGCGATCAACTCTTCAAGCTTATCCATATCACGATCATTAAGAGCATCCCTGACCGCTTGTTTCTCAAGAAAGTTTTTAAACTGTTCTCGGCTCATGTCCGCCCCGACACTACACTTGTTGCAGAAGTCCTGAATGAACATCTGTGTCAGCGGATCGTGTAAAGGCTGTTCGCTAAATTCAATAGTATTTTTTGTCATAGTTTTACTCCTTATAGTTAATTGACAATGTCCCATACTAAACCAAAGAAAAAGCCCCGTCAACATTTTTAACGGGGCTTGGTATTATCTACGTCTTTTCCTTATTGGACGGCTATTTGCTCTTCGTTCTAAATCATCGTACTCGGACCCGTATAGCAACCATCCAATAAACCTAAATATAAAAATTTCTACTCACCTCCTTTCATAAATCTATCCGACCCCAGTTCTTAATATCGAACCTATCGGCTATCATTACCCGAACCTCGGTATAACAATCATCGCACAGCGGAATATCAATCCAAGAATATGTCCAATCCTCTTTTGAAAAACTGTCTTTACCAATCTCGGCAGTTTGTTCACATCCACCACACTTTATAATATTCTCGCTACCCATCCTGACTAGCCCTCTGATATGCAACGACAAGAAAGTTGAGATCTTCAAAGGTTTCCAGATCCTCGGCGGGAACTTGATTAGCAAGAGTGGTGTGTGTCTTTCCGCCAAACCAAGCGACACCCGTTTTACCTAACAAAGGTTTCCACCCCGCTTCGGCAATCTCGGACAACTGCTTATCGGTCAAAAACATTTTAGGTTCATTAGTAAAGAACAAATCATAAAGCTCATTAATAATAGCGCCACCCATCCCGAGATGATCTTCATCCATATTATCTGCCCAACCCTTTAACTGCCACAGCAATCTCTCGGTATCGGTACTTTGTTTCAAAACGCTGTTAAGCCATTTATCCACTTCAGGCTTCTCGCCCTCGACAAGTTTAATTGGTTTCATAGTTCACTCCATTGTAGTTATGAGGACCAGTATATGGGACTTTATATAAGGCTGTCAACCCCTATTATTTATTCAGCCTATATATATAGCTACAGAAAAAAAAATAATAAAAAAATTCTCAGACCCCCTTTAGCAACTTTTGTTAAATAACGATTGTGTAACATCTCTAAAATAGTGGTGTTACGGACGCGGTACAAACAAAGTCCTTATAATATAGGGCTTTCAGGACGCCGTACCGCCGTACCGCCTGTACCGCCAATTCTACGTAAAAAATATTTTTTTAAAATATATCTCTATATATAAGAAGCGATACAAAAAAAGGGGCGATATTTCTACCGCCCCGTGGGTTTAGGCTTTGTCCATCTCAACAGCTTTTTTCAACACCCTTTTTCTTTGGGCCTGAGTAAGTGTTGGCAATACCGCTAATACTCTAATCGCATACTGTCTTACTTGCTCTTGAGAAAAATTATAAACACGCTCTTTTTTGAAAAGCTTATTTATTAGCTCGTCGTTGAAGCCCTCTTTTTTGAGGGCCTCAACTTCTTGTTTGTTAATGGATTGTCTCACTGCTTAGTCCTAAAAAATACCATGTCGGTTTTTTTCGGGTCCCAGAGTTCGTCACTTCTAAATATAGCTTCGACCTCTTCTGATTTATAAGCATCAGCTAAACAATCAGAACACAACTTAAAATACTTTTGGTCAAAGTTTTTATCGGTAGCGTGCGATCCTTTTACCCAATGAACTTGAAGCGGAATGTTTCTATGTGTTTTAACGCCGTATTGAGGCTCGCCCAACTGTTGACACATATCGCAGTAATCCATTATTTCTTCTTCGATGTGAAAAACTAATTTTGGTTTATCAGGAGTGTCTAAATATTTGACCTCTCCTTCTATGGTTTTTTTTGTCATAGATGTTTTCCTATTATGAGGTTAAAATTAAATTCACTTCTTTCGATTATCGTCGATATCGACTACGAAATTTTTTCCAATAATGTCAAAAAGCAAATCGGACTTTTTAAGTCCTAAAAAATTGTCCCATAATTATAAGATAATGTCAATAGAAAAAAGCAAACTGCGACACTTTGTCGCAATTAGTTGCATTTATGTCACAGTGCGTTGCGTTTATCGCATACCTACTTTGCGTTTAATGCATAGCTATTTTAGGAGGTGCCAATAATTACGGAACCGACCATCTCCGAACTCGATTTGTTTTTTGAGCATCTGCTCCGCGTCTTTTCGATTATCGACCTTGTTTGTGATAGGATGGCCCGCCCCCTCTATATAGTAGCGGACCTTTTTGTCAGGCCCGATTACTTTTTTGATGACGTATGCTGTGCTAATTCCCACGTTACCACTGCTATCAATCCTCAACCAAAATCCTTACAATCTTTTTTTAATTTTTCTAAAACTTTTTCGAGTGCTTCTACAGCCCCGATATTGTACGACGCTTCGTGAGCCGAGATCTGCGGACTAGTAATATTGATCTTTTTATACTCCAGTATCATCTTTTCTACCTGATCTGTGATAGTTTCGATTTTCAAACTGAGGCGTCCCATATGTTTCATTGCCTGTGTGTGGTTGCCCACGACTTTTGTATTAATGTTTCTTATATCCATCTCGATCCTCGTGCAGTATCATGTCGGCAAGATTTTCAAAGTCTTGCGCTATATAAACTAGGTTAGTGTGCTGTACATATTTGGCTATTTTAATTATCTTCCGCGTTTCGTCATCATCGGGGAGCAAGCCGCGCTCCCCGTAAGTTATTATATATCTAAGTATCTGCTCCATTGTTCTTGGATGTTAACACTTATTCATCGTCCTCTTCAACACTCTCTGTAATTATACAGCCTTTTTTCTTGGCCCATGTTTCGAGGGCCGTGATGCAGACCTCGTAATACTCCTCGCACGTAAACGTTCCGATTTCCTCGGACCAAGAGCCCGTTTCGCTTTGTAAATGTACCCGTACTGTCATTGTTTTACGCTCCATAAAAATTTTTCAAAGTTAATATTTGTGGTCCAATTTTTTTGTCCACAATCTTCGATTTCGTCACATTCATATGCAGTACAGACAATATTTCCTTCTTCATCGTCCCATAAATTTAAATCAAACATTCGCTTATCAAATTGTATTCCGTACCACCTAGACAGATCCTCAAAGCCTTGTAGCTTATCCGCTTTCCACTCTTCTAGACATTTACAACTAAACTTTGCGAGCTGTCGCATTTCTTTATTTGAAAGTTGTAGTTCAGTCATTTATACCTCCACCATTTCTAATTTTTCCCAATGAAACTCTTCCTCTATTTCGGCCCACGCAGACTCATAACACGCATCATAGTTAGTGCTAAAGGGTGTATCGGTATAATGATTTATTAGATCCTGTGTCCAAAGCTCGACAAGATGCTCCAAAGATCTTTCGTGGTCCATGGGCAATTCACCTTTAAATGTAATCATTTGCTTTTCCTCAACGTATCTTCGGCCATGCTTATGACGGATGCTACATCAGGATGGGTCTTCTCTGCAAACTCGTACAGCTCGGCTAGTTTTTCTTCCAGAGATTTTTTATCGTTTTCTTCTAACTCCGAAATATTTTCTAATGTCCAATCGTGGCCATCATCGGTCTGTTCCCAATCAGGTTCTTCAGCGTCTGGGTTATCGCCCATTGCTATTATCCACGCTTCGTCTTTACTTGGCGCTTCGATTATTGCGGAATATCCAACGTCTTTTGTTGCGGTTACTTTATATTTAGGCATAGTTTTCTCCTGTAGTTGACATAGTCCCATATAATCACAGATAAAACGGCCTGTCAACATAAAAAAA
>LULV01000052.1_pt1 | contig 71861 bp, 55 predicted proteins | sample 728081 | NCBI WGS metagenome assembly LULV01 (sample SAMN03860280, study PRJNA289734) | marine metagenome | biome: seawater column; feature: ocean; material: water; isolation source: Red Sea water column Station 108 - depth 25m | place: Saudi Arabia: Red Sea | collected 2011-10-15 | depth 25 m | reverse complement strand
CGGCGGGAACCGGAAGTTTGCCGTCTTCCGAAACCGGAGGCCCGTCCGGCGTGTCGAGAAAGGGGGTGCGGGCAACGAAGTTCATGGTGCGGTACCTCGGGTGGCGGCCCGGAGGGGAGGTGAGGGAAGAGGGCCGCCGACTATGACTTGCATTGCGGCGCTGCTTTGTCGCAACATGTCCATTGGGACAGGTCGCTCCCCGATGATGAAAGTCCGAATTGCATGTCCCTCAAGGCGATGATCGCAACCAGCCCGATCGCTGCGGTCATCAGCGATCCCCGGCGCCCCGACAATCCGATCGTGGAATGCAACGATGCCTTTGTCGCGCTGACCGGCTATTCAGCCGACGAGATCATTGGCCAGAACTGCCGGTTTCTGACCGGCCCGGGCACCGAAACCGAGCTCAGCGAACAGCTGCGCAGCGCCATCCGCGAACGGCGTCCGGTGCTCGTCGAAATCCTCAATTACAAGAAGGACGGCACGCCTTTCCGCAACGCCGTTCTCGTCGCGCCGATCTTCGGAAGCGATGGCAGCCTCGAATATTTTCTGGGGTCGCAGATGGAAGTTGGCGATGCTGTGCTTCTGCGCGGCGAGCGCCAGGCGGAGGCGCGCGCGCGCATCGACGCGCTTTCACCGCGGCAGCGCGAGGTGCTGCTGCTGATGGCCGAAGGCAATCTCAACAAGCAGATCGGCTACAGCCTCGGCCTTTCGGAGCGGACAGTGAAGATGCACCGCGCCGCGCTGCTGAAGGCGCTCGGCGTAGCGACCACGGCCGACGCGATTCGCGTTGCGGTCGAAGCCGGTTTTTGATGACCACAAGGGCAGACTGCACCAAAGGCGGTATCGCCTGAGCGCCGCCATCGTGCAAACCGCCGCGCGATGAACGAAAGACGCGGGAGAGGGGCGCCGCGCCGGGCCTGCGTGCTCGGCGCGAGCGGTGGTATCGGTTCGGCGCTTGTCGCGGCGCTTGAGCGTCGGGGCGTCGAGAAAATTTATGCCGGCTCGCGGCGCGCGACCTTGGCGAGAAGCCCGGCGGTGACGTCCTTCACCTTCGACTTCGCCGATGAAGCGAGCCTTGAAGAGGCTGCAACGACAATCGCCGCCGAAGGGCCGCTCGACCTCATCCTGGTCGCGACCGGCCTGCTGCACCGCGCCAATGCCGTAAGGCCCGAAAAATCGATTCGGCAGCTCGACCCTGCATCGCTTGCTGAACTTTTCCACGTGAACAGTATCGGCCCTGCGATTGCGGCGAAGCATTTCCTGCCGCATCTCGCGCGCGATGGCCGCGCGGTCATGGCCTTTCTTTCGGCACGCGTCGGTTCGATCGGCGACAACCGGCTCGGCGGCTGGTACGGCTACCGCGCGTCGAAAGCGGCGCTCAATGCCTTTGTGCGCGGCTTTGCGATCGAGGCGAGCCGTATGAACCGCGAGAGCATCGTCGTGAGCCTGCACCCCGGCACCGTCGACACGCGGCTTTCGATGCCGTTTCAGCGCGGTTTGGCGGCGGGGCAATTGCAACGCGCCGAACAAAGCGCCGATCATCTGCTGCAGGTGATCGCGCAACTAACAGCTGAGGATAGCGGCGGCTTCTTTGCGTGGGATGGACAGAGGATCGCCTACTGACCCTGATCGTCGTCCATTGCCGCCAGAAACCGGCTTGCCTGATTCCGGATCTGCACCTGTTCGAATTCGCCAAAGCGGTCCCAGCCGCGCACAACGGGTTGCATGCGGGCATTGGCATTCAGCCGCTCCGCGTGCCGCGCAATGAAATCCCAATAGAGAAAATTGAAGGGGCAAGCTCCCGCACCGGTCCGCTTTTTCACATCGTAGCGGCAGCCGCGGCAATAGTCCGACATCCGGTTGATATAGGCGCCGCTCGCCGCATAAGGCTTGGAAGCCAGCAGTCCGCCGTCGGCGAACTGGCTCATGCCCAGCGTATTGGGCAGCTCGACCCATTCATAGGCATCGGCATAGACGGCGAGATACCAGCGGTGGAGTTCGGCGGGATCGATCCCCGCCAGCAGCGCGAAATTGCCGGTGACCATGAGCCGCTGGATGTGGTGCGCATAAGCCTCATCGCGCGTCTGGCGCACGCAGGCGGCAACGCAGGCCATATCGGTATCGGCGGTCCAGTAGAATGCGGGGAGCGGCCGCGTAGCGCCGAGCCGGTTCTCATCGGCATAGCCGGGCATGAAATGCCAATATATGCCGCGTACATATTCGCGCCATCCAAGGATCTGGCGGATGAAGCCCTCGGCGGCGTTGATGGGTACGCGCCCGGCGCGGCAAGCCTCGTCGACGCGCGCGCAAACCCGGCGCGGATCGAGCAGCCCGCAATTGAGATATTGCGCGATCACCGCGTGGTAGAGAAAAGGCTCACCCGAGAGCATGGCGTCCTGATTGTCGCCGAAGCGCGCGAGCCGATGCGCGACGAAATCGTCGAATGCCGCTTCCGCATCGGCCCGGGTGACGGCAAATCCGAATGGCGATAGCGTGCCGAAATTATCGGGGAATCGGGCTTCGACCATCGCCATGACATCGCGTGTGATGACGTCGGGTGCGAATGCGTGCGGGCGGGTCATCAGAAGATCGCGCTCGGCGGGTTTGCGGTTGTCGGCATCGAAATTCCAGCGGCCGCCGAGCGGGGCTTCGCCATCCATCAGGAGTCCCGTCTCGCGGCGCATCATGCGATAGAAATATTCCATCCGCAATGTCTTTCGGCCTTCGGCCCACGCCGCGAATTGATCGGGCGTAGAGAAAAACCGATCGTCGGCGATGATGGTGCAATTGTTCCACGAACGCATCGTCTCGACGAGGCGCCATTCGCCCGCTTCGGTCACCCGCAAGGGGAGGTCGCCATGGCGCTTGCGTGCACGCGCAACCTCGCCGCCGAGCGATCCGCTATTGTCCGGATCGTCGAGGCGGACATAGTCGACGCGCCATCCCTGCACGCGCATCTCCTCGGCAAAATGGCGCATCGCGGAAAAGAGAAAGGCAAGCTTCTTGCGGTGGTGCGGAACGTAACCCGCTTCTTCGGCGACTTCGGCCATCAGCAGAATCGTTTCGCCAGGCGACGCATCGCGTAGCGACGAGATGGCGGGAGTTAACTGGTCCCCCAATATCAGGACAATCTGGCTGGCTCTGGTCATGGCACCGCGCGGCGGCCTTCGCTCGGCCCTCCGGGACGGGACAGGGCTGATGGATGTGGGTGATGGTCCATGAAACAGGCGATGCAGCGCGCTTCGGGCTGCGCCAATATGGACTTTCGGTCAGCGATTTTGGCCGAGGAGCGCGTTTGGCTAGAGGCATCGGGCTAGCGATCACTTGCTGGTTCTAAGACTGGGCAGTCATTCCTGATGCCGTGCGACGGCGGGGGGCAGCCCTTGCCGGCCGGGCGGAATGCACATTTTGCATTCGCAGAAGGAAGAATCATTCCAGACATGATTTGCTTGACCTGCCCGACCAAATTTACTTTTCCTGTCGGGAACTCCGACCCGATAGCCCGCTTCAAAACGACACTGGATTGAATGCTTTCTACCGGGCCGCGCCATCTGGCGCGGTCCGGACCATCTGGTGAACCCCGCGTTGTCATCGAACGCAAAATCCATGCCGCTGTGACGTCCGGAACGACGAAATCGCCGGCTGCGCGCTTGCCATATGGCAGCTACGATTCCCCATCTGAGAGTGAACGCGCCGCAATCCGTTACAGGATGTGATGGCTGCTTCGTCCCGGCCACCTCGCCGGAATCTTGGCTATTTTTCCGAACGGACTTCGTTGATAGTCTTACCTGTCCAGCGACGGACGGCGCGGCGCAGGTTGGCGCTGTCGCTGAAACCGACCTTCCAGGCGACATCATCGACGCTCATGCGGGTTGTCTGCAGATATTCGATGGCGAGTTTCCGGCGGACATCGTCGACGATCTCGCCATAGCTCGTGTCTTCGGCGGCCAGGCGCCGGCGCAGCGTGCGTTCCTGCAGCCCGATTTGTTCGGCGATCGCAGTCATCGAGGGGAAGTGGTTCGGGGCGAGGAGCAGGAGTTGATAGACTTCCCCCGACAGTCCCGATGATATTCGCGATTGGCCGATCAGCCGGTCGCATGTTTCTTCGAGCATCGTTCGCGTCAACCGATTGCCCAGTTCCGGTGTCTGTTCGAGGATGCCGATCGGATAATGCAGCTCATTGGCATCCGCGGCGTAGAAGCAGGGGCAGGACAGTTCGCGTTCGTCCTCCGCCGAGCGCGCCTCTTCGGGCAGCGTGAACCGCGCGCGGACCGGGACATTGTCCGATCCCGCCGCATCGCGAATATGGGTGTAGGTCATCTTCATCTGTTGGCGGATGAGGAAAGTGCGCACGTCATTGCTCATCACGTCGCGATAGATTTCGTGAAATTGCCAAACTGCGACCTCTCCTTCCGTCCGCCAGCCAAGCCGTACCGTGGGGGTGGCGAGCGGCTGGTAGCGTACGGCGAAGTCGAAGAAGTCGCGCATCGTCGGCGAGCACATCAGCGCATAACCGTACATGCCATAAGCCGACAGATGCAGCCGCGACCCGATCGCGAAGGCATCCGCGAATCGCGCGCCCGCCGCGACGATATTCTCGCATGCGGTCAGATACTGGCCGATCGAGGTCAGCGTATGCGGATCGCGCACCTCGGCCAGCGTCAATCCCGTCCGCTCGAGCACGGTCGCCGCATCGATTCCACGCCCTGCCACCGTATCGATGACGGTCGCGATCTTGAACGGGGCGAAGATGCGTTGATTAAGCGAGGGGAAGCCGGCGCGCGGATTGCGGCTGGTCAGCGTACTCTGATCCTCGTCGACGGTCATAGCAGCCCTTTCGTGCGACCTTGTCCTCTAGAGACATAGCGATGTCCGGCAATGCTCTTACCAACGGCTCTGGCAAACCATAAGCAGCATAGCAAGCCGGCAACGTCCGGCCGCGGCAATGTCCGTGACCAAGACAAGAGCAGCAGGGAAGAGGATCATCATGTCGACCAGATTCATTCTTACGGGGAGCCGCGCGCGCATGTTGTGCGGCTCGGCCATCTTCGCGGTCATGCTGGGTGCGGCCACCGCCGCTCAGGCGCAAGGCGCCGGCGCGAACGATGCGGTCGAGGATAGCGCGGCGGGGAGTGACTCCGAGATTATCGTCACGGGCTCCAGCATCCGCGGCATCCCGCCCACCGGCTCCGGCCTTATCAGCGTGTCGCGCGATGATGCCAAGTTGATCGGGGCCGCGAGCACCCCCGAACTGCTCGCGACCGTGCCACAGCTCAACAGCTTCAACACCGCTCCGCGCACAAGCAACGGCGGGCTCGGTTCCTTTGCGCCCGGCCTGCGCGGCCTGCCGCCGGCGGCGACCTTGCCGCTGATGAACGGCCATCGCCTGATCTCGGGCAGCACCCAGCAGACAAATCCGGACTATCCGTTCCTGCCCGAACTCGCGATCGAGCGCGTCGAGATCGTCGCCGACGGCGCATCGGCAATCTACGGGTCGGATGCGGTGGCAGGAGTCGTCAATTTCATCACCCGCAAACGCGTGTCGGGCTTCGAGGCCAATGTTCGCTATGGATTTGCGGACGATTACCATGCCTTCAACGCCGGCGCCATTTTCGGGCATGCGTGGGACAGCGGCTCCTTCGTCGCTGCGTATCAATATTCTGAAAACAGCAACATCACCGGCGCCGACCGCCGGTATCGCTCGCTCGATTTTCGTGCTGCGGGCGGCATCGATACGCGCTCGACCGTCTGCCCGGACGCGAACGTCAATCTGTTCACCGGCACCATCTATGCTGCGCCGAGCCTGACGCCGGGGATCAACACTTGCGATCCGCGCGGACCCGTCGACCTGGTACCGCAGAACCGCACGCACAGCCTTTTCGTGTCGGCGCGGCAGGAGCTCTCCTCCGCGGTCACCGTGTGGGCCGATCTTCTCTATTCGGACCGCAAGGATATTGTCCAGGCGGCATTGCCTGGTCAGACGTTCGTTCTGCTGACGGCGGCCAACCCGTTTTTCCGCCCCCCGCCGGGAACGGGAACGACCTATGAATATGTCGATTTCAGGCCCGACAAGCTAGTTGGCGACGATCATTTCGACCAAAGCTACCGAGTCCGGACGGGGAATGCGACGGCCGGCCTCGACGTCAAGCTGCCCGGCGATTTCAAGGCCAGCGTCTATGGCACCTTCAATTGGTCGCGGAACGACACGTTCCAGCCGGGCATCAACACCACGGCGCTGGCGGCGGCGGCCGCCGGAACGACGGCCGCGACTGCGCTCGACCCGTTCGGTACCGGAACGAGCCCCGCTGTCGTTGCGGCCATCCTCGACAATCCGACCGACTTCACCAATCATCAGCGCACCCGGATCGGCGCGGTGAAAGTCGACGGGCCGCTGGCGGATTTGCCTGGCGGTGCGATCAAGGTTGCGCTCGGCGCCGAATATCGGCGCGAGACCTATGATCAGCGCGGATCGAGTGGCGGCGTTGGCTTCCCCGAAGACCTGAAGCGCAGCGTCCAGTCGCTCTACGGCGAGCTGTTTGTGCCGATCGTTGGCGAGGGCAACGCATCGCCGATGCTGCGCAGCCTCACGCTGTCGCTTTCGGGGCGCTACGATCACTACAGCGATTTCGGTTCGACGACCAATCCCAAGGTCGGCCTGACCTGGGAACCGGTCGAAGGGCTGAATTTCCGGGGCAGCTATGGCCGCTCGTTCCGCGCACCGGGGCTGCGCGATCTAGGGTCCACCGTGGGGTCCTATTATGCCGCGGCGGCGCTGGTCGATGCGTTCGGTGCGCGCGACCCGTCGCGCGGGGCGACGCAAGTAAATACAATTCTCCTCTACGGCGGCAATCAGGCGCTCAAGCCCGAAAAGGCGCGGACCTTCTCCTTCGGCGTCGATCTGCGGCCGCGGTTCGCGCCCGATTTCAGCGCAAGCGCGACCTTTTATGATATTAAATATGATGATGTCATCGGAACCCCTTCGGGGCTGGGCGCCATCCTGTTCAGCGACCCGACCTTCGCATCGCGCGTCATCCGCAATCCGACTGCGGGACAACTGACCGACGCGATTAGCGATACGGTGCCCTTTTTCTATACCTTCGCGGCCGTCCCGGCGATCGGCAACATCCTAGACCTGCGGCAGGGCAATTTCGGTATCCGCAAGACAAACGGGATCGACTTCGACGTGCGCTATCGGCACACGGCGGGCTTTGGTACCCTCTTCGGCGGCATCGCGGGCAATTATATCCTGAAATATCGCAACCAGCTCTCGCCGACGTCGGCGGTCAGCAACTCGCTCGAGGCCGGGATACCGCGCACCACGCTGCGCACGACATTGGGCATCGCTGCGGGGCCGGTGACGCTCGCCAATTTCGTCAACCATCGCAGCGGCGTGACGGCCGCCTATGCGACGCCAACCGGGTCGGGCCTCTACAAGGCCAAAGGCTATACGACGGTCGATCTGCGACTCTCGCTGAAGCTTCCCGACCTGCCATTCGCCAAGGGAACCGAGGTCGCGCTACAGATCAACGATCTGTTCGACAAGACGCCGCCCTTCTTCCCAGGCACCGACGGCATCGGCGGCGCCTATAATGCGATCGGGCGTTATGCCGCGATGAGCCTGCGCACATCCTTCTGATGCGGACGGCAGCGCGTCGGTGAGGTCGCGCTGCCGTTCCTTGCGGCCGACGTTCGTGAGTGCGCGCGAAACTCGGCTTCCTTCCGACATGAATAAGGTTCGCCATTCGATGCCAATTGCCAGCAACAGCGCGGCCATCGCGGCTCCCGTCCCGCAGATCCGCCTGTATCTCGAACGGCTCAAGGCTACGCGCGACCTTGAGTTCGCGCATTATGAAGATTTGCACCGCTGGTCGGTGACCGATCTCGAAGGCTTCTGGCGCAGTATCTGGGACTATGACCGGATCGAATCGCGGACGCCTTTCTCTGCGATGCTCGGCGCAGAGAGGATGCCGGGTGCGCGCTGGTGCGAGGGCGCTGAGGTCAGCTATGCGCGCCATGTTTTCCGCCACGCCGCGGCTGCGGATTCTGCCGAGCAGCCCGCCATCGTGGCGGTGAACGAGCGGGGAGAGCAACGAACTCTCGGCTGGGCCGAGCTCAGGCGGCAGAGCGCCTCGCTGGCCCTGGAACTGCGCCGGCGCGGGGTGGGGCGGGGCGATCGCGTAGCGGCCTACCTCCCCAATATAGCCGAGGCGGTGGTGGGCCTTCTCGCGTGCGCTAGCCTGGGGGCGATATGGAGCCTTTGCTCGCCCGACATGGGGACCAATGCGGTGCTTGATCGACTGCGGCAAACCGAGCCCAAGGCGCTCATCGCTGTCGATGGCGTCTTCTACGCTGGCAAAGCCATGGATCGTAGCGCCTGCGTCGCCGAAATTTGCGCCGCGCTTCCCTGTATCGAGGCATTGTTCGTCATCGAAAGCGGGTTCGGCGCTGGGGCGGTGCCGGGGGCGGTGGCGTTCGAAGCGGCCATCGCGCGCGACGATGCCGAGGTCGCCGGCTTTGAGCCCGAATGGCTACCGTTCGACCACCCGCTGTGGATCCTCTATTCGAGCGGAACAACGGGACTTCCGAAGGCGATCGTGCACGGGCACGGCGGGGTGCTGCTGGCAACCGCAGCGGGGCGACTCCATTTCGATCTCGGACCGAGCTATGAGTCCAATAATTTCGGTGACCGCTTCCACTGGTTCAGCGCCACGGGCTGGGTGATGTGGAACATCCAAGTGGGCGGACTGCTCAGCGGGACGACGATTTGCCTGTTCGACGGATCGCCGAGCGGTACGAAGGCCGATCCCGACTGGACCCGGCTCTGGCGCTTTGCGGCAGAGAGCGGCGTGACTTGGTTCGGCGCCGGCGCTGCCTTCTTCGCGAGTTGCCGCAAGGCCGGGCTCGACGTCGCCGGACTCGACGGGTTGCACCGGGTGCGCGCGCTCGGCAGCACCGGCTCGCCGCTACCGCCCGACGTCCAGCGCTGGGGTTCGGCGCAGTTCGCCGCCATCGGACGGCCCGATATCTGGTGGTGCAATGTCAGCGGCGGCACCGAGATCGCCGCCGCCTTCATGGCCGGAAATCCCGAATTGCCCGATACGCCGGGGCGGCTGCAGTGTCGCCACCTAGGCGCGGCGATCGAAGCGTGGGATGACCAGGGTTGGCCCGTGATCGGCGAGGTCGGCGAACTTGTCTGCACCCGTCCTTTCCCCAGCATGCCGCTCTATTTCTGGGGCGACGAAGGCGGCAGCCGCTATCGCGACTCCTATTTCGCCGAATGGCCCGGCATATGGCGTCACGGCGACTGGCTCACGATCGGGACCGACGGCAGTTGCACCATTTCCGGCCGTAGCGACGCAACGATCAACCGCCACGGCCTGCGCATGGGAACCGCCGAAATCTACGCTGCGGTCGAGCGCCTGCCTGAAATCGTCGACACGATGATCATCGACGTCGAGCGTGAAGACGGCGACAGCACGCTCATCATGTTCGTCGTGCCGGCGGAGGGGCGAGCCGTCGACCCTGCGATGGAGCAGGCGATTGCATCGGCCATACGCTCGAGTCTCTCGCCGCGCTTCGTTCCCGATCATCTGATCGAGGCACCCGGCATCCCGCACACGCTTTCTGGAAAGAAGCAGGAACTCCCGATCAAGCGGCTGTTCGCCGGATGGCCCGTCACCAAGGTCATCAGCGCCGACGCGACCGCGACGCCTGAGGTCTTGCCTTGGTACATCGATCGGGCACAGCGCTGGAACGGGGCGGGAGACAGGATGTGATAACGCAAGTGGTCTGGGAGAGGACGCGATATGGACAATAGGACATTTGCGGAGAGGTCTGACCTGGAACGATCGAAGCCGACCGGGCATCGCGGCCTTGTGCTCGGCATGCTGTGCTTCGTCTATGTGCTGAACTTCCTCGATCGCCAGCTTGTCTCGATCCTCGCCAAGCCGATTCAGGACGGCTTGCACATCACCGACAGCGAACTCGGCCGGATCACCGGTTTCTATTTTGCGCTCTTCTATTGTTTTATCGCGATTCCTGTTGGTTGGCTCGCCGACCGCACCAATCGCGTAAAGGTGCTTTCGATCGCTTGCGGTCTGTGGAGCGCCGCGACCGCGGCATGCGGCATGGCGGCGAACTATGGGCAACTTGTGGCGGCACGTATGGCGGTTGGTGTCGGCGAAGCCGGCGGCGTTCCGCCGTCCTACGCGATCATATCGGACACGTTTCCGCGCGAGCAGCGCGGCACCGCGATGGGCATCTTCAACCTCGGCCCGCCGATCGGTTCGGCGCTCGGGGTCGCGTTCGGCGCGTCGCTCGCGGCCGCCTATGACTGGCGCGCGCCTTTCCTCATCGTCGGCGCGATAGGCGTCGTTACCGCAGTCCTCGTCTATATCATCGTGCCCGAACCCGCGCGCGGCCGCTTCGACCCGCTTCCTGCGGCCGCGGCGGAACCGGCGCACAGCTTCGGGCAGGCGATCCGCGCCTTTTTCGGCAACAGGATATTGACTATCGCGGCGCTAGCCAGCGGTGCCGCCAATTTCATCACCTATGGCCTCAGCAATTTCGCCACGCTTTTTCTCATGCGCGAAAAGGGCATGACGCTTGAGGAGGTGGCAATATGGTACGCGCTGGCGGTCGGCCTCGGAATGGGGGCGGGCATCTTCGTCTCAGGGCGGCTGATCGACCGGTTCGGCGTTACCAACAAGGCGGCCTATGCGAGCATCCCGGCCTGGTCGCTCGTTCTCGCTTTGCCCTTCTTTCTCGGCTTCGCTGCTGCCGACAGCTGGCAGGTCGCGCTCCCCCTCTTGTTCGTGCCGCTCTTCCTCAATTCCTTTTTCCTCCCTGCCACGGTGACGTTCGTGCAGAGCGAGGTCGATCCGGGCGCGCGCGTGATATCGGGCGCGCTGCTGCTGCTGGTCATGAACCTGATCGGCCTCGGCCTCGGGCCAACTTTCGTCGGCATGGCCAGCGACTTTTTCCGGCCGCAATATGGCGAGCACGCACTCCGCATGGCCTTTTATGCGCTGGCGCCAATGTATCTCGTCGCCGCGCTGCTCTTCGCCTGGCTTGCGCGAATGATCAAACGGTCGTCGCCAGCATCGAGCGGTTCTCGGCAGGCCGGCGATTAGACGAAAAAGCGCTTGGCGCGCGGCGAGGTTGCGCGGCGGAACTGGGCACCGACAAGAAGACGGGAGACAGATATGACGCGGAAATATGGCGCCGCTTGCCTTACGGCCCTTGTGGCCGGATTGTTGGTTCCTACGGCGGTAGCCACGGCGGCGGAAACGCCGTCGTCCGTCGACGCCGCACGGCGCTGCACCAACCTCGCCCGATTGCGCCTTGCCGACACGACAATCGAAAGCGCGGCGCTTGTTCCGGCAAAGGCCGCGGAGCTCGGCATAGCGGGCGACAAGCCTGGCTATCGAAGCTTCTGCCGCGTGGTTGCGCGGGTGCGCTCGGCCGCGGATTCCGACATTGGCGTCGAGATATGGCTGCCGACCGAGCGATGGGCCGGCGTCTTCCATGGCAATGGCAACGGCGGCTTTGCCGGTGTCCTTGCCGGCGGTTATTCGGGAATGGTCGATGGCCTGCGCCGCGGATTCGCAACGGCGACCACCGATGCCGGAACCGCACCGGCGTCGCCGCTGGAAGGTGAAGCTCTCATCGATCACCCCCGCAAATGGAGGGACTGGGGTCGGCTTTCGACCCATGTGATGACGATCACCGGGAAGGCGATCACCAAGGCCTTCTACGGCCGCGATGCAAGGCGTTCCTATTACACCGGATGTTCAACGGGCGGGCAGCAGGGGCTCATCGAATCGCTCTACTATCCTGAAGACTATGACGGGATTCTGGTCGGGGCGCCGGTCATTAACCGCACATGGGGGCACGCCGCGGTGCTCTGGGACTATACCGCCGCGCACCGCACGCCGGACAGCCTGCTCTCCGATGCGAAGCTCAAGCTGCTCAACCGGGCGGCGGTCGCGGCGTGCTGGCGGCAGGGCCATGGCCTGGCGGGCGACCGGTTCGTTTCTGATCCGCTCAGCTGCAAGTTCGACCCAGCGGTTCTGCAATGCAAGGGCGCGGTGGGCGACGCCTGCCTGACCGAAGCCGAGGTCGCAACCGCGCGCGCCTTTTATTCGGGGCCGACGGACCGCGCGGGCAAGCCAAGCTATTTTGGCTGGTTGCCTGGAAGCGAAATGCCCGACACCTTCGGCTGGTCTTTTCTTCAAAAGCCGATCAAGGATCAGCCACCTTTCGGGGCACTGTTCAAATGGGTGTTCGGCGCCGATTGGGACTGGAAGGGTTTTGATTTCGACCGCGACATGCCCGCGGCCGATGCGCGGCTCGACCCGATTGTCAACGACGCGACGCGCGGGAGCCTTGCCGATTTTGCCGCGCGCGGCGGCAAGCTGATTATATTCCACGGCCTCGCCGACACGCTCGTGGCGCCTGGCCAGTCGATCGCCTTTTACGATCGTCAGGCGGCCGCCGTCGGCGGCGAAGCCAAGCTTGCCGAAAGCGCACGCCTGTTCCTGGCGCCCGGCGTGATGCATTGCGGTGGCGGAGCCGGCCCCGACAGCTTCAACGCCACGCTCGGTATTCCGGCGCAGCCGCCCTCTTATGATGCCAGGCATGATCTCTTCTCGGCGCTGATCGACTGGACCGACGGCGGCGATGCGCCCGAGCAGGTTATCGCGACCAAGTTCGCGAGCGATGAGCCCGGCAGGATCGATATGCAACGCCCGCTCTGCGCCTATCCGCAGAAGGCCGAATATCGCGGCTGGGGGTCGACCCTGTCGGCAAGCAGCTTTCGCTGCGTCGCGCCGGACGATCGCTGAGCTTTTCGTTTCCGGTGGAACCGTCGCCTGCCGATAGGAGATAGAGATGCTGAACCGCAGGGAGTTCGCCGGCCTCGCCGTCGCCGGGGCGACCACCTCGCTCTCCGCGACAACGGCAGTGGCAGCGGAAGCGGAAGCGGAAGCGGAAGGTACTATCGCTTATCATGTGCTCGCATCGTCGCATGTCCCCGGCGAGCCGGGCGTCGCCATCTACGCGCCGCCCGGCTATGATGCCGGACGCGCCGAGCCCTATCCGCTGCTGCTGTTACTTCACGGCGGCAACGGCACCGAGAAGGATCTCGCCTTTTTCAAGACCGTCTTCGACAATGAAATTGCGGCTGGCCGCTTGCCGCCGCTCATCATCGCCACGCCGAGCGGGCGTCGGTCGCTCTATATGGATTTCCGGGATGGGGCGGAGCGATGGGAGAGCTTCATCCTCTTTGATGTTCTGCCTTTCTTGCGCCGCAGCGCTCATGTCTCCCAAGGGCGCAAGCTGACCTTCATCGGCGGATGGTCGATGGGCGGACTTGGCTCCCTGCGCATCGCCTTCAAACACCCCGAGCTTTTCGCTGCGGTGGCAGCATTGGAGCCTGCCGTCGAGCCCGCCGTGGAGTGGAAGGGGGTCGGACCGCATACGCGTTTCTGGAGGCCCGAAGAGGTTCTCCATCCTATATTCGGCAATCCCGTCGACGGCGAATATTGGATGCAAAACAATCCGGCATCGATCGCAAGCCGTGCGCCCGACCGATTGCTCGGTCTCGGCATTTATCTGGAGGTCGGCGACCAGGATATGCTCTATCTTTATGAGGGCGCGGAGTTACTGCACCGCGTCTTGTTCGACGCCCGGCTCGCGCACGAATATCGGCTGGTGCATGGCGCAGAGCATGTCGGTCCCTCGCTTTTGCCGCGCATGGCCGACGCGCTCGGCTTTATTGCGCGCCAGATTTCGCCGCCGGGCTGGATCGACCAAAATGTATTGAACGTCCGCGCCGTGCTCGATGGCAGCAAGCGATCGGCTGGGCTCCCCGTTGGTCCGGTCGATCCTGGACGCGTTGGCGGTCGGTGAGCGGACGAACGCTCCTGGCCGATTGAAGAAGTCGATATCGCCACTGCTTTTCGGCATGCCAGCGAACGTCCGATTGGGGACCATTTAGACATGACCATAGCCAGCCCGGGCAATCGCGGACCTTTGCACGGCGCGGCGATCGGATACCGAAGCCGCACATGTATCAATATCCGACGAATGCCTCGACCGCGCCAGTGACTGCGGCCACAGCGCGATCGGGGCTGGGCGGTTACGCTTTCCCAAGATATTGGGGGCTAAAGGGAATCGCATGATCGGGGCGCAGGAACATCGAGGACGGGGGCGGGCGTCGTGGGCGCTTGTGCTGCTGTGGCTCGTTGCGGCGGTCTGGGCTGTACCCGCCGCGGCGACGCCGCTGCACATCAATGCACCGCTCTCTCATGCGGTCGGACCGCTGGCCGCACCCGACGATGCGCTGTCCGCGCTGCGCTTTTCGTGCAGCGGCGAGCCGGCGGGGTATCGCGACGGCAGCCTCTGGTTGCGGGCCGATGTCGGCAATCGTTCCGAGGATCGCAACGGCGCCGCACTTATGGTGCATTTCTCGCGCTTCGACCGGCTTGCGGTGGGGTTCACCTATGCCGACGGAGAGACGCGCTGGCAGAGGGTGCGCCGCGGCGATTATGGCGCGCACTGGCGCGTCGGCGGCCAGATATTATTCGAGGCCCCGACGCGCGGCGCGCCGCTGACGGCGGTGACGATGCGCTTCGACCGCCTCGCCGATCATGGCCTGTTGCGGGCGCGTTTGATTCCCAAGGAAAATGCGAGCCTGCAGGCGGCGGGGATGGCGGCGCTCGTCGGCGCCTCGCTCACCCTGCTGCTCGTCAGCGGCATCTACAGCCTGTCGCTCGCGGTCGCGGTGCGCCGCCAATATCTGCTGTGGCAGGCGGCATGGTCGGGCGTGATGATCGTCTGGGGCGCCTTATGGTCGCAGATTCATCTGGTGATCTTTCCCGCCATGGCGGGGACGGTGTCGGCGCAGGCGTCGACCTTGCTTGCCTGCCTTGCCATCGGCGTCGCGACCGCCAGCGCGGTGACCGCGATCGACGCCCGGCATCTTCCCCACGCTTTGCGCCGGGGAACCCTCGCGCTGGGGCTGGCGATCGCTGTCGCTGGCGTGCCGCTGGCGTTGCTTCGCACCGGCAATCTGCAGATGCTCGGCAATCTGCTGGGCATCGCGGTCATCGTCGATCTGGTCGCGGTTGCGCTGTGCATCGGCTGGAGCTGGCGCAAGGGATCGGTCGAGGCACGCGATTTCGCGCTCGCCTGGTGTCTGCCGATGGCGACGCTTGCGATCATCCATCTGGTCGATGTCGAGGACGGATTCTGGGGCGGCGGGTCGAAGCTGGCGGTGCTGGTCGCCGCAACTTGGCAGGCGCTGTGGCTGTCGGCGGCATCGACGCGGCGGCTCGCGCATCTGCGTGTCGAGCGCGACGATGCGCTGGCGGCCGAGGCGCAGGCGAACGAGCTTGCGCGCCGCGACCCGCTTACCGGATTGCTCAACCGGCGGGGCTTCGTCGATGCCGTTACCCCGCTGCTCGATCAGGCGCGCGAGGGGGCGCTGCCCGCGGCGCTGCTGCTTGTCGATGTCGACCGCTTCAAGTCGATCAACGATATTTACGGCCACGAAGCGGGCGATGCCGTCCTCTGCCGCATCGCCGAACGCATCGCGCGGTGGGAAGGGACGATGTGCAGCGTCGCGCGCCTGGGCGGCGAGGAGTTCGGCCTGCTGACCATCGGGATGGAGGGCATCATGCTCGATCGCTTTGCCGAGAGCATCCGCCGCGAAATCGCGCTGTGCGATCACAGCGACACGATGGGCGACCGGCCGGTGACCGCCAGCGTCGGCGTTGCCGAAGTGCGGCCGGCCCCCGATTTTCAATATCTCTACCGGATCGCCGACGAGGCGCTCTATGACGCGAAACGCGCCGGCCGGAACCGGATCAACGTCCAGCGTGTGCCGCCGCGCGGCGACGGCGCGCCCGATGCCGGCGATCGCGGCGTAGCCTATCCCGCCTGAGGCGGATCAGCCCGCGCCGGGCGTGTCGTCGGCTTCGAGACCCTGATATTTGAGCTGGAGATAGCGTTCGCGGGTCGCCAGCTTGTCGATCTCGCCCGCCGCCAGGCTGCGCGCCGCGTCGCCGATTTCGCGTTCGAGCATCTTGAGCCCGCCGAGCAGCGTTTCGTCGGGCGTACGTCCCGCATGCGCTTCGCCGCGCAGCCCCGCGGGGATGCGCTGATAGCCCGCGACGAGTTCGGGCAGATCCTCGCCGACCAGCTTGCGGATATTCGCGGCCGCCGGTGTCGCGGCGTCGAGCGTCTGGAGCTGCGGGGCGAGCAGGTCGAGCTGGACGCCGATCCCGTCGACGAGCTGGCGCGCCGGGGCGGGAAGCGCCGGACGCTGCGCCTCGAGCCAGATTTCGGTGCGGCCGGCGAGCTGCTTGAGGTCGGCCTTGGGGAGATCGGCCTGGCGCGGTTCGGGAAAGGGCGGCCATTTGCCGAACAGCACCGCGACGCCGATCAGCAGCACCATGAGCGCGAGCAGGCCCGTGAAGCCGAGCGGCTTGATGAGCGCGCCGAACAGCGCCGCGCCGATCAGCACGATCCCGCCCGCAACAAGGACACGGCCGAGCTTCTTGTAGAGATGCTGGCGGCGCAGCGCGACGCTCTTGGTGCCGATCGGTCGCCGCCGTTCGCGCGAGCGTTCGATCGCGGCGTTGCCGAGCGCGCTGATCTTGTCGACCTCGCTCATGCTCATCCTAGCCCTCGATCGCCGCCAGCGGGCTGTCGGCGCCGCCGACGCTTGCCTGCGCCTGGCTCGCGCCTTCGGCGCGCGCGATATAGCCCTTCGACTTGGCGACCTCGCCCTCGAGCGAGGTCACGGTCGTCTTCATCGTGTCGAGCGCCTTGAGCTTGAAGGTATCGATCGCGTCCATCGTGTCGTAGATATTCTGGAAGGCGCGGCTGAGCGTTTCCATCGGGATCGTGCTCGACGCCGCCTGTTCATGGATGCGCGCCGTATTGTCCTTCAGCATCTTCGAGGTGCCGTCGATGATGTTGGCGGTCGTCGTGTTGAGCGCGGTAATCTGTTCGAGCACGAGCTTCTGGTTGGTCATCGCCTGCGCGACGGTGATCGCGGTCTTGAGCGCGCCGACGGTGGTAGTCGAGGCGCGATCGACGCCCTTCACCAGCTCGACATTATTCTTTTTGACGAGATCGAGGGCGAGATAGCCCTGCACCGTCACCGCCATCTGGGTCAGCAGATCCTGCGTGCGCTGCCGGGCATAGAACAGGGCATTTTCGCGGATGACCTTTGCCTTGGCGGGATCGCTGCCGTCGAGTTCGGCCGCTTTCGCCTCGAGCCGCTGGTCGAGCGTGCCCGCGATGTGGATCATCTGTTCAAGCTTGCCCATCGATTCCCACATCTTGCGGCGCTCGACGTCAATAGCCGCATTGTCCATCAACAGCTCGTCCTTGCCGTTGGCAAGCGCGGTCAGGATGCCGCCGATGTGGGTCTGGGCGCTGCGGTATTGCGCGAAATAATTGTTGATCTTGCTGCCCAGGATCTTGTCCAGAAAGCCGCGTTTGGTCAGCAGCTTGCCGTTCGCCGAGGGATCGAGACGTTCGACCGTGGTACGCAGTTCGATCAGATTCTGGCCGATGTCGGTATCGCGATCCATCGCCTTGATCGGGCGGTCGAGGAAGCGGTTCGAATGATTCGCCGCCTCCAGCATTTCCTTGCGCCCCATATTGGTGATCTGGTCGATACGCTTGCCGAACTCGGGCGAATTTTCATCCTGCGCCACCAGATCGTCGATGAAGCTGTCGACGCGTTCCTCGAGCTTCGATTTCTGCTCGGTCGAGAGCGGGACGAGGCCGGCGGCCTTTTCAGGCGCGACGGCGGGGACGGGTTCGGGCGGCGTCAGCTTCAGTTCGTCGGTTGCGGTCGCCGTCGCGGTCTCTTCGCTCATAACAATCCTTCCAGCCCCAGGTCGATAACGGGCCGCCTGCCTATATGGCATGCGGACCTGTGTTATTCAAGCACTACACCCCTTGGCGGCGCGCCAGCGCCGGCGCGATCCATGCCGAAAGGATCAGCTGCGCCATATGATAGACGAGGATCGGCAGCAGCACCATGCCGGCAATCGCCGAGGGAAAGAGCGTGGCGGCGAGCGGCGCGCCGACCGCAAGACTCTTTTGGGCACCCGAGAACAACAGGGTGATCCGGTCGGGGCGGCGGAGCGCGAGCAGCCCGCCGAGCAGCCAGGTACCGCCGAAGGCGCAGCCGAGCAGCAGCGCATCGACGCCGAGCACGATCGCGATCTCGCGCCCGTCGAGCTGCGTCCAGATGCCGCCGACCACGGCCGCGGAAAAGGCGACATAAACCGCGGTCGCAATCGCGGTGCGATCCATCAGCGTCGCGAGACCGCGGTGCCGCAGCACCAGCGGGCGAAGCCAGCGCTGCGCCGCTTGTCCGGCCAGAAAGGGAAGCAGCAGGATCGCAACGATGCGCAGCGCCGCGGCGCCGTGGATCGCGCCCGCCTTGCCCGCGAGCGCGGCAAAGAGGAGCGGCGACAGAAACACGCCGGCCAGATTGAGCAGCGCCGCCGCGACGACGCTCGCGGCGACATTGCCGCCCGCCATCGAACTGGCGGCGGTCGCCGACTGTACGGTCGATGGCAATATGCCGAGAAAGAGGAAGCCGAGCGCCAGCGTCGGCGGCAGCAGCGGCGCCGTCAACGCCTGCGCGCCGAGCCCGGCCAGCGCCATCGCGCCGAAACAGAAGGCGAAGGCACCGCCCTGCAATTTCCAGTTGCGGATGCCGTGCAGCACCTCGTGCCGCGGCAGGCGGACACCGTTGAGGAAGAAGAGCAGCACGATCGCCGCTGTCGAAATCCCTTGCGCGACCGGCACCGCGTCTCCGCGCACCGGCAGCAGGCTCGCGACGACGATGGTGGCGAGGAGGACGGGAACGAAGCGGTCGGGGAACAGGCGGGCGAGCATGGAGCGGAGCGATGGCCGGAAGGCGGCGCCTTGGCAAGTCCGCGTGCGTCCTTCACGGCGGCGACTTCGCTCGACATGGTGCGAAAGACGATTATGGAGCGCGCATGGCTTGCATCCTGATCCTCGCCGCGCTGCCCGAAGAGGCCGATGCTGTCTTTCCCGGCCAAGGCACGGTCGAAGCGGGAGCGTTCGCTCCCCGATCCCTGTCGGTGGATGGACATGCCGTAACCATTGCAACCTGCGGCCTTGGCAAGGTCAACGCTGCGCTGTGCGCCGGGATGCTTGGCGGCGCGGCCGATCTGCTGGTGATGAGCGGCACCTGCGGCTCACTCGGACCCGGACCCGGTGCCTATTGGATCGCCGAGGCGGTGCAGCACGATTATGGCGCGGCCCAGCCCGGTCTGTTCCGCCGCTATCGGGCCGGCGAATGGCCGATCGGCGAAGCGGGCGAGGCGCATTTTGTGGCAATGTCCGACCCCGGCCTGGGCTTGCCGCACGCGCGCATCGCAAGCGGCGACAGCTTCGTTGCCTGCCCCGAGGCTGCAGCCGCGCTGGCGCGCGATCTGGGCGCGACGCTGGTCGATATGGAGGTCGGCGCGGTGGCGCAGGCGGCGATGCGGCTCGGCAAGCCTTGGGCTGCGGTCAAGGCGGTGACCGACGACGCCAACGGCGACAGCGCCGGCGATTTTCACGCCAATCTCGTCCGCGCGGCGCGCGTCGCTGGCGTAGCGATCGAGCGTCTGGTCGCGCGGGTCAGCGGCTGAGCGCGGCGACACAGGCCCGCCGTGCGGCGGGCGGCGAAAGGTCGCCGAGCGCGAATTCGCGCACTGTCTCGCGGCCTCGCCCCTGCGGCATATAGCGCAGCGTGCGCTTGGTGCCACCGTCGTCGACATCATAGGCGATCTCGCTCTGGCTGTTACCGATCTCGCCGCCGCTGCGGCCGATCAGCGTCATGCCGTCGCGCATCCCGGCCTGCCACGCCGGGCCGCCTTCGACGACGCCGGCGATAATGCGGCCGTTCGCGAGCGTTGCATCGACATCGAAGCTGCGATCGAACACCGGTCGTTCGAATTGGCGCAGTGCCCCGCAGGCGGCGAGCATGTCGGCAGGCAGCGCAATCGGTTCGCCGCGATCGATGAAGCGGGCGATGCCTTCGCCGATCGCCGCGTCGCGGCGCTGCGCCTCCGCTCCGAACAAGGTGACCGCATCGCTGCGGGCGGCCGGAGCAGCCGCCTGCATTGCCAGCAGCAGGTCGCGCATCGACGACCCGCTCGGTGCGCGCCGCAGCCGATCGTCGGCCCAGTGCGCGAAGAGCATCCCGCGCAGATAGGCGAGCCGCTGTGCCTTTTCGTCGGTCCAGAATAGGCCCGCGGCCTCCTTGTTGGGAGCCGCACGCAGCGGCGAGGTATCATATTCGCGCAGCGCGTCGTTGAACTGCGCGAAATATTGTTCGGGCGTCCACACCCCGGCGCGGACCAGCGCCCGCCATGAGGTGAAATCGGTAAAGCCCTCCGACAGCCAGAATTGCTCGGCCTCGGGCACCTTTTCGGAAAAGCCGCCGATCCGCACATTGACCCAGCTATGCGCCATTTCATGCGCCATCAGCCGGTCGAGCATCTCGGGCAGCGCGTTGGTCGTCGCAAAAAAGGCGAAGGCATCGCCGCGTCCGGTGCCGCCGATCGAGGTTGCGCCGGGTCCGGGCGGCGCGAAGGGAATGATGGTGACGAGATAGCGCCCGGCGTCGTTGCCCCAATAATCGGACATCGCCGCGGCGACGCGGCGGAAGCTTTGCGTCCAGCCGGCATCGTCGCGCGTCGCAAAGCTACCGCGCACGGCGAGCCGTGCGCCATGGCCCGCATCGATCAGGCGGAAATCGCCGCCGACGGCGATGCTTTCGATCAGGCCGTCGAGCGTCAGCCCCGGATGTTCGAGGTCGGACGCAAAGCGCGTCCCGGCCGGCATCCCGCGGACCGAAAAGCTTGCCGGGGTATCGCCATCCAGATGTTCTGGCCGCGCCACCACCGCGTCGCCGATCAGGTGGAACCATGTTGGCTGGATGAGCGGGCGATAATCGTTGACGACTTCGCCGTCCTGCAATTGCTCGGGCCGGTCGGCGCCACGAACCCGGTAGCGCAGGACGATCGGGGCGCCGGGCGCGTGGCGCAACGCGATCTTGGCGGGGTCGGCCGACGGGGCCAGCATCGCGTTCTCCGCGCGCATGTCGCCCAGATAGGTATACAACTTGTCGAAGCCGCCCCATTCGTTCGGCAGGTCGATGATGGTGACGCCGCTCGCGGCGCCGCGAAAGCGCAGCGTCACGTCGACAGCGCGGAAACTGCCGTCGGTCGCGACGACCGGCTGATAGGTGAGCGCGAGGCCCGCATCGGGCTCGGCCGCGCCCGACGGTGCTGCTGCGGCGAGGCTGGCTGAAATGGCGGCGACGATAAGGCGGCGGGCGAGGGAGAGACGCATCGATATTCCTTGAGCTGAACGCCCAGGGTGTATCGCTCGAACAATACAGTGTCAAATCGGACGCCCGCGCCTCTCTTGTTGCGCCGCAGCACCGCTTCTGTTAGGGGCGCGGCGTTTAGCGGCGCTCCGGGCGCTGCCCCCTTCCATCAAGGTTCCTACCGCATGTCTTTGCGCAATATTGCGATTATCGCACACGTCGACCATGGCAAGACGACCCTCGTCGACCAGCTTTTCCGCCAGTCGGGCACTTTCCGCGACAACCAGCGTGTCGAGGAAAGAGCCATGGATTCCAATGACTTGGAGAAAGAACGCGGGATCACGATTCTCGCCAAGTGCACCTCGGTCGAGTGGGGCGAAGGCGCCGATGCGACGCGCATCAACATCGTCGACACGCCGGGCCACGCCGACTTCGGCGGCGAGGTCGAGCGGATCCTGTCGATGGTCGACGGCGTCATCCTGCTCGTCGATGCGGCCGAAGGCCCGATGCCGCAGACCAAGTTCGTCACCGGCAAGGCGCTGGCGCTCGGCCTCAAGCCGATCGTCGTCGTCAACAAGATCGACCGCAGCGACGCGCGCGCCGCCGAAGTGCTCGACGAGGTGTTCGAACTCTTCCTGACGCTCGACGCCAATGACGAACAGCTTGATTTCCCGATCCTTTATGCCTCGGGCCGCGGCGGCTATGCCTCGGAAAGCCCCGACGCGCGCGAAGGCACGCTGGAGCCGCTGTTCAAGACGATCGTGTCGCATGTTCCGACGCCCGGCCTCGACGAAGAGGCGCCCTTCACCTTCCTCGCGACGCTGCTCGACCGCGACAATTTCATCGGCCGCATCCTGACCGGCCGCGTCCAGTCGGGCACGGTCAAGGTCAACCAGCCGATCCACGCGCTCGACATGGACGGCAAGGTGATCGAAACCGGCCGCGCGTCGAAGCTGCTGGCGTTCCGCGGGCTCGACCGCGTGCCGGTCGAGGAAGCGCGCGCGGGCGACATCGTCGCGATCGCGGGCCTGACCAACGCGACCGTCGCGAACACCATCGCCGACACGAGCGTTAGCGAGCCGATCGCCGCACAGCCGATCGACCCGCCGACGCTGTCGATGCGCTTCGCCGTCAACGACAGCCCGATGGCGGGCCGCGAAGGCAGCAAGGTGACGAGCCGCATGATCCGCGACCGCCTGTACCGCGAAGCCGAAACCAATGTCGCGATCCGCATCACCGAAAGCGCCGACAAGGACAGCTTCGAAGTCGCGGGCCGCGGCGAGCTTCAGCTCGGCGTGCTGATCGAAACGATGCGCCGCGAAGGCTTCGAACTCGGGATCAGCCGCCCCAAGGTGCTGTACCAGACCGACGAGAACGGCCAGCGCACCGAACCCTATGAAACCGTCGTCATCGACGTCGACGACGAGCATAGCGGCACGGTTGTCGAGAAGATGCAGATCCGCAAGGCCGAGCTGACCGACATGCGCCCGTCGGGCGGCGGCAAGACGCGCATCAGCTTCAGCGGCCCGTCGCGCGGCCTGATCGGCTATCACGGCGAATTCCTGTCCGACACGCGCGGCACGGGGATCATGAACCGCCTGTTCGAAAAATACGGCCCGTACAAGGGCGCGATCGAAGGCCGCAAGAATGGCGTCCTCATCTCGAATGGCGCGGGCGAAGCCGTCGCCTATGCGCTCGGCCCCCTCGAAGAGCGCGGCATCCTGTTCGTCTCGCCCGGCGAGGCGCTGTACGAAGGGATGATCATCGGCGAGAATGCGAAGCCCGACGACCTTGAGGTCAACCCGATGAAGTCGAAGCAGCTCACGAACTTCCGTTCGACGGGCAAGGACGACGCGATCCGCCTGACCCCGCCGCGCCGCATGACGCTGGAACAGGCGATCGCCTATATCGACGACGACGAAATGGTCGAAGTGACCCCCGCGAACATTCGCATCCGCAAGGCGATCCTCGACCCGCACGAGCGGAAGAAGGCGTCGCGGAAAAAAGAAGCGGCGTAACGTCGCCGACGGAAAAGGATGCTGTTCCCCCGCGAAGGCGGGGGCCCATCTCCTGCCGGTGCTATTTCGAACCGACCGGTGATGGGTCCCCGCCTTCGCGGGGACACACGGGTTTTTGCGCGCTCGTAACAATACGGAGGATGCGCCGTTGTCCCGCCTGATCCTGTTCAACAAGCCGTATGGCGTGCTGTCGCAGTTCACCGACAAGGGCACGACCGCGCCCGCCGATGGCCCGCGCGCGACGCTGTCCGACTATATCGACGTACCCGGCGTCTATCCCGCCGGGCGGCTCGACCGCGACAGCGAGGGGCTGTTGATCCTGACCGACGATCCCCGCGACCGTCCGCCGCATCGACCCGCCGATGCTGTGGGACCGCGACCCGCCGGTGCGCTACCGCAAGAGCGTGCCCGACAGCTGGATCGAACTGACGATCACCGAAGGCCGCAACCGCCAGGTCCGCCGCATGACCGCCGCGGTCGGCTATCCGACGCTGCGGCTGGTTCGCTGGCGGATCGGGAGGTGGGAGATTGGGGTTTTGGGGTTGGGGGAATGGAGGGAGATTGGACTGGGTTAGCTCGACGAACTTCGAGCTCCCTACTCTTTGCGATTCTTCTGCCAGCCTACACAATGACGCTCTACACGGGGAACGGTTCAAAGACGTTTAGCAGCAATGCTTCGATGTGGCTGGCAACCATGTTGGGGCCAACCTTCAAGCTATTGGGATGGCCGCACCCGTTCCTCAGTTTAAGGGCTGAAAGTAAGGTGTCTTTCTGATTTTTCCCCAGCACCCCTATGCTGGCGCATCTGATAAGAAAGGCTTCTTCATTCATACGGCCGAGGCCATCCTCATTTGCCGCATCCTTCCACCTAGGATCGACTTTCTTGGCTTCTACGTTGAAGGCTGAAAGATGTTTGGACGCTACAATTCTATGGAGAACATCGACTGCGGCAATCCAAGACATCACTATCGCCGAGCGATACAGTTCACCTTCGTAGCACTTGATCGCTTCCTCGACAAAGGCGCGTGTGTTCGCATCTTGGAGCTTGGTTAAATGGGCGCGAAGGTCGAAAGCCACTTGCACGGCTGCTGGGCTTAGAGAAGAAATACCCAGATTTCGGAGATGATTCCGGCCTGAATCGGTAATCTCCCATCCGTCCGGTACATTTATGGCAAGTCCTTTACTGCGGCTCATAGTCGCAGAAGGATTCCAACTCTTCCCCATTTTGAGTCCGGCTTCCGCCGCGCGCTCTCTTATTCCAGCCACTTTGACCGGCACGTCGAAGGTCGCAAGTATGAGAAGCAACTTGTCCAGCTGCCTAAGCTCTTTGTGGAGCCATTGCTTGAGGTCATCCTCAGTCAGCAAGCTTGCCACGTAGATCCTTAATTTCATCACCCTTCAAGGCGTAGGAATCATTGGCAAGTTGATTGAACTTAGAGCCAGTCAAAGTTTTGATTATAGCCGATAAATTTGAACTCATGTTTTGATTATAAACATTCGTCGCTGCTTTCATGCTATCGAGAAGTTCCTTTCGCGTGAAGCTTTGCTTTCCCTGAACAATTTGCAGGTAAGCTGCGGAAGCTACCGCAACTTCAGGCCCTGACGAGGCATTGAGTCTTTCTGCGACACTGTTCACATGAAGCTTGAGGGTGCTATCCTCCAGCAAGAGTTGACCATTTGCCGTATTACCGATGCTGGGACTTGACGGTGGCGCTGTAGGCGTAGGAGGGGTTATGGATTGAGCCAATTCCTGCACTTGCGCTAAAAAATCTCTGATATCAGACACAGCAATAGGCATGTCGCTCTCTAGCGTGAACTCCACCTCTCCTGCTCGCATTTGAATTTTCGTGGTCATCGCTACCCCCTATGACGATAAATTAGGAGGATAACGGCGTTCGAGTCAATTTGGTTCGCATTCCGGTCAATTCTAAAGGTTCATTACTGAACACCCAGGGCGAGAGATCGAAGAGATCGCATTATGGATAGGGGCACATGACGCCAATTTTTACTTCGCCTTGCGATCTCGCTGAAAGAATACCGGCAATGGCGGCCGATTTCCTCGAGCTTGAGACAAAGATTGGAAGACGATTCCGAGAAGATAGCGTTACGGACATCATTATCGCGTCGTTGCTGAAGATCGGTGGCGAGGACGCTACCGTATTCACTCCGCCTGAAGCATTGACAGGTGGAGACTTTGATCTCGTTATCTTTCAACCGGCTACCGGCGATAGTGTGCAGTACCGGATTCAGTCGAAACGCTTGGTTCCTAACCCAACCAACTGGCTCCGGGGTTCATATCGAGAGCTGGATCATCCCCATGGAACGGGCAAACAAGCGTCCACACTAATCAGGTCATCAGCCCAGGAGAAGTTGCCGACCATTCCACTTTACGCATTCTATAATCCCTTGGGCGCCTGTGACGCTTCGCAAGGCGAGATATCGGGAATTCAGCTCGCTGATGGTCGGCAAATTAACGCAATCGTCCGCGCTCTGGTAAAAGCCAAAGCTAAAGGCAAGCGGCCAAGGTGGAAACGAGTAGAGTATCTGCGACACCTATTTTTCCCTTTGTCGACCATCTTATGTCCCACCGAAAATTCTCCGCCTGATTTGTCTCTAATAATTGCACCGGCTGCGTCTCGTCGAGCGGTAGTAGCCGCAATTGCCGAGCGCCAGATTGCGCAGCCAGACATCGAAGATGCTCCACCTCAGCTGGAGTTTAAATCGGCTGAGATCGCTCGGCTATCACCGCCAGAAAGAAAGGCCGGGCGAGCGAATTTGCCATCCTTAGTTCGTGCCTCAAAACGCGGGAATGTCTCCGAGGTGGTGGAGCGCGCAATTAATCGGCAGCCTGACGAGCCGGCAATCCAGCGCGCGAGAATCAAAAGACCCAAGCTAGTCCTCTTGTCCCGCTAATTTGGTCTATCCAGTTCTAAGTATGACCCATTTTCTTTCAAACCCACTTTGAAAGTGATATTTTGGAACAAACCATAAACAAACCCCTTTCCTACATTCCCCCACCACGTCATATCCTGTCCGGTTTGGCAGACAGGAGGGCTTATCATGCAAAACCGCACCCCCATCGCGAAGGAGGCGCGGCCGCCGCTTCCCGACTTTACGCCGGTGCCGCGCAAATATCGGCACGATGGGTGGACGCCCGAGCGGCAGCGGGCGTTTATCGCGGCGCTCGCCGATACGGGGTCGGTCAGCCGTGCCGCCGCCATGGTCAATATGGCGCAGGCGAATTGCTATACGCTGCGGCGCGCTCCCGGCGCGGAGAGCTTTCGGCGGGCGTGGGAGGCGGCGCTCGATTTCGGGGTCGCGCGGCTGAAGGATATTGCGTTCGAGCGCGCGATCGACGGCTATCTGGTGCCCGTCTTCGTCGGCGGCAAGCTGATGGGGTTTCGGCGCAAGCATAATGACGCGCTGCTGATGTTCTGCCTGCGCCGCTATGGGCAGGATGCGGGCGGCAAGCGGACGGTGATCAACTATTTTTCGACGCGGGCGAGCGCGGGGGCCGGGTCCTTCGAGACGCCGCTGCGCGGCTCCTCAGGACGAGCGGAGGTCGGGGGCGTCGCGGGAGCGGTGGCCGGGTCCTTCGAGACGCCGCTGCGCGGCTCCTCAGGACGAGCAGAGGTCGGGGACGCCGCGGGCGCGTTGGCCGAGGCTTCGACGACGACGGTGCGGACGGTGATCCACGGTCCCTCGACTTCGCTCGGGACGAACGGGGGAAGGCGTGCGCTTCTACACCCGGCTGAAGACGGTCACCTCGCGCTGGCCGAGCGGCAGCGCGCGCTGATCGCCGCCGCCGACGCGGGCGGGGCCGATGCGATCGCGGCGCAGCTGGACGATCCGGGCACCGCGATGGTGTCGCTGCGCGACCATGACGCGCCCTATCACGGGCCGATGCAGATGTTCGACGGGCCGCCGGTCGATGGCGAGCCGGCGCAGCGCTTTGCCGGAGAGGCCGACTGGATCGCGGCGGGCGACACGATCCCCGAAGCCTATCTGGCGTGGATCGAGGCCGAGGAGGCGGCGGGGCGGCCGACGCCGGCGGTGCCGCTGACGCCCGCGGTGCCGGCGCAGGCGGCGGACGGGGTGGCCGCGGTAAAGACGCGCCCGTCGTGGCGCAAGGCGCGCAAGGCCCGCGAAGCGCGAGCGGCGGAGGCGGCGGCGCGCGAATGAGAGGCGGCGCCCGCCGCGTCCGCTGATGCGACCGTGCGGCGGGAGGGGACGCCGCCCATTGCGCTCGCCGATATATTGGCATAGCATATGCCAAAACATGGGAGGGACGGGTGAACGAACGGCCTTATGAGGTGCATGGCGCGCTGGGTTCGCCCTATTCGATGAAAATTCGCGCGGCGATGCGCTATCGCCGCCTGCCGCATATCTGGGTGCATGGCGCCGCGACGCAGGGCGGGGCGCTGGCGCATGTCCGCGCGCCGGTGATCCCGGTGGTGCGCTTTCCCGACGATAGCTGGCACAATGATTCGACCCCGCTCCTCTATCTGCTCGAGGATCGCCATCCGGGCAGCCGTTCGGTGGTGCCGCCCGATCCCGCGCGCGCCTTTCTGGCGCATCTGATCGAGGATTTCGCCGACGAATGGCTGACCAAGGCGATGTTCGGCTATCGCTGGCTGGCCGAGGTCGACCAGCTTCAGATGAGCCGCTGGCTGGCCTTCGATGCGTTCAAGGGCGGCGGGGCGGAACAGCGCGAGCGCTTTGCGGCGAGCTTTCGCGAGCGGCAGGTGGGGCGCACGGCGATCGTCGGCTGCACGCCCGCGAACTTCGCGCTGATCGAAGCGTCGACCCGTGCGGTGCTCGCGGCGCTGGAGGCGCATGTCCAGGACCGGCACTGCCTGTTCGGCACGCGGCCGTCGCTCGCCGAATTCGGCCTGTTCGGCCAATTGTCGCAGCTCGGCGTCGATCCGACGGCGCAGGCGATGATGCGCGCCGACTATCCCTTTGCCTATCGCTGGCTTTTGCACATCGACGACATGTCGGGGATCGACGGCGAATGGGACGCGGCCGATGCGCCGCTGCCGCCCGTGGTCGAGGCGCTGCTGGCGGTGGCGGGCGCGGTCTATCTGCCCTTCTTGCGGGCGAATGCGGCGGCACTGGAAAGGGGGGAGGCGATGATGCGGTTCGAGGCGATGGGGCATGGCTATGACCAGGGGGTGTTCAAATATCAGGCGAAATGCCTTGCCGACCTGCGCATGCGCTACGCGGCGCTGAACGACGCGGCGCGTGCTGCGGTCGATCCGCTGCTCGAGCGGACGGGCTGCCTGCCCGCGCTGGTGTCGGCATGAGGCGCGCGTTCGCCGCCGGGGTCGCCGCCGCGCTGGTCGCGGCGCCGCTGGCCGCGCAGACCGCGGCGCCGACCGCGCCCGCATCGCCGCGCCACCCCAACATCGTCATCCTGCTGGCCGACGACTGGGGCTTTTCGGATGTCGGCGCCTTCGGGGCCGAATTCGCGACCCCGAACATCGACGCGCTGGCCCACGCCGGGATGCGCTTTTCCAATTTCCATGTGTCGGGGTCCTGCTCGCCGACGCGCGCGATGCTGCAGACGGGGGTGATGAACCACCGCGCCGGGCTGGGCAATATGCCCGAAACGATCCCCGACGCGCACCGCGGCAAGCCGGGGTACGACACGGTGATGAACCACAGCGTCGTCACGATCGCGGAAATGCTGAAGGCGGCGGGCTATCGCACCTATCTGACCGGCAAATGGCATCTGGGCAGCGATCCGACGCGGCTTCCCGAAGCGCGCGGCTATGATCGCGCCTTCAGCCTGGCCGATGCGGGCGCCGACAATTTCGATCAGGAACCGATCAAGGGCCTCTACGACAAGGCGAACTGGACCGACAATGGCAAGCCGGGGGTGCTGCCCAAGGATTATTATTCGTCGCGCTTCGTGGTCCAGAAGATGATCGATTATATCGACGCCGACCGCGCGAGCGGAAAGCCGTTTTTCGCGTCGGTCAATTTCCTTGCCAACCATATTCCGGTGCAGGCGCCCGACAGCGACATCGCGCGCTATCAGGCGATGTATAGCGAAGGCTGGACCGCGCTGCGCGCCGCACGGGCCAAGCGCGCCGCGGCGCTGGGCATCATGCCCGCGGGCGCGCCGATGGTGACGATGGCGACCACCCCTGACTGGCAAAAGCTGGACAGCGACGAACGCAAGGCGGCGGTCCGCGTGATGCAGGCCTATGCCGGGATGGCGACCGCCGCCGACCGCGAGATCGGCCGCCTCGTCGCGCATCTGAAGGCGACGGGCGATTACGACAATACGATCTTCGTCTTTCTGTCGGACAACGGCCCCGAACCGACCAACCCCTATAACCGGCTGCGCAACCGGCTGTTCCTGGGGATGCAATATGACACCTCGATCGGCAACATCGGTCGCCGCCACAGCTTCAGCGCCATCGGCCCCGGCTGGGCGAGCGCCGCGGCGGCACCGCTGTCGGGGTACAAGTTCAGCGCGACCGAGGGCGGGCTGCGCGTCCCGCTGATCATCGCTTGGCCCGGCCATCCGCAGGTGCGCGCGGGCGCGATCTCGAACGGGCTGGCGCATGTCACCGACATCGTCCCGACGCTGACCGACCTCGCCGGCGTGCCGGGTCACGGCGGCAGCTGGGGCGGGCGGACGGTCGAGCCGATCGCGGGGCGCAGTCTGGTGCCGATGCTGGCGGGCGGCGCAGGCAGCGTTCATGGCGACGCCCCGATCGGTTATGAACTGTCGGGCAATGCCGCGCTGTTCCGGGGCGATTACAAGCTGGTGCGCAATCTGCCGCCGACGGGCGATGGTCAATGGCGGCTGTTCGACATCGCCGGCGATCCCGGCGAAACGCACGATCTGGCCGCCGCGATGCCCGATCGCTTTGCGGCGATGAAGGCCGATTATGCGGCGTTCGCCAAGACCAACCAGGTGCTCGAAATGCCGGCGGGTTACACCGCGGACGAACAGATCAACCTTTATGCGTGGCGGCAACAGGGCCGCAAGCGGGCGATCCAGGCCGGACTGGTGCTCGGCGGGGCGATCGTCGCGCTGTCAGCCCTCGTGTGGCTTTTCGTCCGGCGGCGGCGGGCGCGCCGTGTCGATCAGGCGAATGCCGACATGATCGGTACCTAGCGAACGTTCCTGGAACTGGCGCGCGGCGGCGCGATAGCGCGCGCAATAATTTGCCGCGCACAGAAAGCTGCCGCCCTTGATGACATTGCGGTCGGGGTCGATCGCGCTTGCCGTCCATTCCCAGACATTGCCGATCAGGTCGTGGACGCCGTGCTTGTCGGCGGGGAAGCAGGCGACGGGCGCGCGGCTCTTGAAGCCGTCGGTGCCGAGGTCGCGGACCGGGAAAACGCCCTGATAATAGTTGGCGGTCGGCTTGCCGTTTGCATCGACCGGGACATCGCGCCGCGCGCCGCCGGTTGCGGCGGCAAGCTCCCATTGCGCCTCGTCGGGCAGCGCCTTGCCCTTCCAGCGCGCATAAGCGAGCGCGTCGTCGTAGCCGACCTGGACCACCGGATCGCGGTCGCGGCCGGCGATGCCGGTCTTCGGTCCTTCGGGATGCCGCCATTCGGCCCCGACGACCCAGCGCCACCAGTTGGGATTGCCGTCGGTCGGCGCGGTAAACACCGCCGATCCGGGGATCAGCATGTCGGGCGGCGCGCCGGGCAGTTTCGGCGGGTCTTTCTCGGCAAGCGTCTTGTAGCCGGTCGCCTTCACGAATTCGGCGAATTCGGCGTTCGTCACCTCGTGCGTCGCCATCCAGAAGCCCTTGACCGTAACCTCGCGCGCCGGTGCCTCTTCGGGCAGCGTCGCGTCGGCGCCCATGGTGAAGGTCGCGCCGGGAATCCAGACATAGTCGCGCGCCGGCATCGGCGGGCAGGTCGGAGTCTGCGCCTCGGCATGCTGTTCGGTCTTTTTGGCGCCGCATGCGGCCAGGGCGCCCAGCGCGGCGAAAGCGATCAGCGCCGCGCCGCGCTTCACCGATCGCCGCCTTGCGGAAGCGCGGCAAGCAGCGCTTCGACCATATGCGCGGTGACGGTCCCCGCTTCTTCGGCCGGCAGGCCCTGGTCGTGCCGCAGCGCGCGCCAGTTCTGGAAGGAGAGTGTGGCACATAGCGCCTCCGCCGCCACCTTGTTCGCAAGGACAGGCGCGGGCAGCAGGCGCATCACCAGTTCGCGCTCGACCGTGATGACGCGGCCATATTCGGCCATCAGAAAGGGCGACTGGTAGCGTTTGATATTGGCGGCGAGCCGGAACGGCAGCATCGTTTCGAACACGCGGACGCGGCGGCGGGCCAGATCGCGCATGTTCGCGCGCCAGTCGTTGTCGAGATAGGGGGCGGTGACGATCGGCATCACCCGTTCGGCGATCGTCGCCGAAATCTCGCTATAGAGCGAATCCATATCGTCGAAATGGCGGAAGACGGTACGAATGCCGATCCCGGCTTCGTCGGCGACGCGCGCCGCGCTGGGCATCAGGTCACCGCCGGCGATCAGTTCCATCATCGCCTTGACGATGCGCTTGTGGCTCGACCGGCTGCGTTCGCGCCGACCATCGATCCGGGGCGTCACGCTTGCCGGATTCGCCTTTGCCTCGCCCTCCGCTTTCGCCGTTGTCGTCATGTCCTCCCCGCTGGCGCAGCTTGGCGCCGTGGTCAATGCCCGCTTCGAAGCATCTTGCGCCGCGCCCGATATAATGACACATATAGTGCCAATAGTTTCGGGGCAACCGAAGAGTCGGGGGGGATGATGGGGGAGCAGGCTGTTCTTGTCGGCGCGATTTGGGCGGGCGCGTTGCTGCTCTGGCTCGCCTTCCTGCTGTTCTACGACGGGTTCCGCCGCCCGCTGACGCGGGCCGAGATCGACGCCTTTCTGGGCACGCTCGGCGATCGCATGGAGGAAACGGGCAACGACAGCGCCCGCCTGCGCGCCTTTCTGGAGGACGACGACGGACGCGAATTCGTCATGGTCAATCTTGTCCGCACGCGGCCCGGCCAGGTCACCGATCCCGCCAGCGGCGAGACGCGCGCGGGCAGCGAATGGCTGCGCCGCTATTCGGACCCCTTCGTGCGCGGGCTGATCGCGCGCGGCGGGCATCCGCTCTATGTCGGCGCCAAGGTCGGCGGCTATATCGACGCGTGGAACACACCCGCCGACCCCGGCTGGTCGCTGGTCGGCACGATGCGATACCGTAGCCGCCGCGACCTGATCCGCATGGCGGCCGATCCGGCCTTTCGCGCCGTGCATCCGAACAAGACGCTGGGGATCGAGACGACCTTCTCTTTCCCGACGCAGCGACAGATCGCCTTTTATGCCAGCCCGCGGGTCACGGTGGGGCTGGGGCTCGCACTCGCTGCGGCGCTTGCGCATATCGCGCTTTTGACATGGGCTTAGAGGGGGCCGGAGGGGACCGATGAAGAAACGCTGGATTGCATTGGGCGTCGTCGCGCTGATCGGCGCGGGTGGCTATTGGGGTTTTCAGGAGAATAAATATCGTTTGCCCGGGATGATTCAGGACTGGCGCGACCCGGTGCAGCCGAACCACGCCGTAGTCTGGCAGCAGGGGCCGGGTGCGGTCCCCGCCAACGCGCCGGGCACCAAGCGTCCGCCCAACATCATCCTGATCGTCGCCGACGATCTGGGCTGGAACGATATCAGCCTGAACGGCGGCGGCGTTGCAGGCGGGATCGTCAAGACGCCCAACATCGACGCGCTGGCACGTCAGGGGCTGAACTTCACCACCGCCTATGCCGCGAACGCCACCTGTTCGCCGTCGCGCGCGGCGATGATGACCGGCCGCTATCCGACGCGCTTCGGTTTCGAATTTACCGCGGTGCCGACCGCCTTTGCCGAGAATCTGGCGCATGGCGGCGGCCTTGGTCCGCTGAAGGCCGTATTCCACAAGGAACTGATCACCGACGATATTCCCGACTATCCCGACATGGGCGTCCCGCCGAGCGAGATTACCATTGCCGAAGCGGTGAAGGCGGCGGGCTATCACACCATCCACATCGGCAAATGGCATCTGGGCGAAGCGCCGCGCTTGCAGCCCAATGCGCAGGGTTTCGACGAAAGCCTCGCGATTCTGGCGGGGGGCGCGAAATTCCTGCCCGACGACGATCCCGATACGGTCAACGCCAAGCTGCCGTGGGATCCGATCGACCGTTTCATCTGGGCGAATCTGCGCCATGCCGTAACTTTCAACGGCGGCAAGCGCTTTCATCCCCAGGGGCATATGACCGACTATTTCGCCGCCGAAGCCGAAAAGGCGATCGACGCGAACAAGAACCGGCCCTTCTTCATGTATCTGGCGTTCAATGCGCCGCACACGCCGTTGCAGGCAACGCGCGAGGAATATGACCGGCTGCCGCAGATCAAGGACCACAAGACGCGCGTTTACGGAGCGATGATCGCACAGCTCGACCGCCGCATCGGCGATGTCATGGCGAAGCTCAAGCAGGCGGGGATCGACGACAATACGCTCGTCATCTTCACCAGCGACAATGGCGGGGCCTGGTACAATGGCATCCCGCACCTCAATGCGCCCTATCGGGGATGGAAGGCGACCTTTTTCGAGGGCGGCATCCGCACCCCCTTCTTCATGCGCTGGCCGGGCCATATCGCGCCGGGGTCGACGCGCGCCGACGTGACCGGGCATATCGACATCTATTCGACGATCGCCGCCGCGGCGGGGGCGAAGGTGCCGACCGATCGCATCGTCGACAGCCAGAATATCCTGGCCGGGCCGGCGCATCGCCAGGCGATGTACTGGCGTTCGGGCGATTATCGCGTCGTGCGTGCGGGCGACTGGAAATTGCAGGTGACGAAGCGGCCCGAAAAGGTTCGCCTCTATAATCTCGCCGTCGATCCGACCGAACAGCATGATGTGTCGGCGCAGGAGCCGCAGCGCGTCGCGCAGCTTCGCGCGATGATCGAGGCGCAGAACAAGGGGATGGCCAAGCCGATCTGGCCGGGGCTGATCGAGGGGCCGGTGCGGATCGACGTGCCGCTCAACGCGCCGTGGAAGGACGGGCAGGATTATATCTACTGGACCAATTGAACCGTCCGGTCGCCGCAGGAGGGAAGGGGTCAGCGTTCGATCTTGGTCACCAATATGACCGACGTCGTCGTGCGTTCGACCCCGTCGAGCAGGCCGATCTCGTCGATCAACTCGTTGAGCAGGGCGCTGTCCTCCGCCTCCAGCATCGCGATAATGTCATATTCGCCGCTGATCGCGTGGATCGCCTGAACCTGGGTGAAGCCGGCGAGGGCGGCCTCGACCTCGCGATGATAGCGCGGCAGCGTCTTGATCATCATATGGGCGCGGACGCGGCCGGCGGCAAAGGCTTGCCCCAGCCGCACCGTATAGCCCGCGACGATATTATCCTCTTCCAGCCGCGCGAGCCGCGAATAGACCTGGCCGCGCGAGATGCCGAGTTCCTTCGCAAGCTGTGCGATGGTCTGGCGCGCATCGTCGCGCAGCAGGGTGAGCAGGCGATCGTCGATCTCGTCGAGACTGACGGTCATCGGCGCCATCAGTCCGCCCATGCCTCGTCAGCGAAGATCGCCGTCTGTGGTTCCGCCCCGGCCGTCATCCGGCCACGATACATGCCAAGGTCGTTGAGCGCAAAGACCGGACGGCCGTCGGGGCCCATCGCGATCAGACCGCCGTCGCCGCCGATCGCACCGACCGCCGCGATGGTCGCCTGCGCCGCGTCGTTCAGGCTTTCGCCTTTCCACGCGACGCGGTCGCAGACCTGCCGCGCCGCGCTTTCGCGGATGAAATATTCGCCCGATCCCGTCGCCGAAACCGCGCATTGGCCGTTGCTGGCATAGGTGCCCGCGCCGATGAGCGGCGAATCGCCGATGCGGCCCCAGCGCTTGCCCGTCATGCCGCCGGTCGAGGTTGCGGCGGCGAGATTGCCGTCGGCATCGATCGCAACCGCGCCTACGGTGCCGAACAGGTGCGTCGGGTCGAGCGCCGCCTGATGCTTCTTGCGCCAGGCGAGCAGCTGCTGCCACCGCTGATCGGTCCGGAACCAGGCGGGGTCGACCTGTTCGAGCCCCTGTTCGACCGAGAAACGGTCGGCGCCGTCGCGCGCCAAGAGGACGTGCGGGCTCTTGTCCATCACCGCGCGGGCAAGGTCGATCGGGTGCCGGGTGCGCGTGACGCCCGCGACGGCACCGGCCTTGAGCGTGGCGCCGTCCATGATCGCGGAATCGAGTTCGTTGGTCCCCTCGGCGGTGAACACGGCGCCGCGGCCGGCGTTGAACAGCGGATTATCCTCGAGGACGCGCACCGCCGCCGCGACCGCGTCGAGCGCCGGGCCGCCCCTGTCGAGCACCGCCGATCCGGCGCGCAGCGCGGCGTCGAGGCCGGCGCGATAGGCGGCTTCCTTGTCGGGGGTAAGCGAGCCGGGCTTGATGACCCCGGCGCCGCCATGGATCGCGAGCGACCAGCGCGGCACCTCGACCAGTTCGCCCGCGCGCGCGGCATAGTTGCGCACGAACACAGGGGCATCGACGCGGCCCGAGGGCAAGTGAACGACCGAGCCCGGCCCGACCCCCGTCACCTTGACCCGCGGCGCATCGAGCGGCCTGCGGTCGCTGACGTCGCGCAGTCCCGATCCGTCGACGACCCAGGCATAGCCGTCGGGTACGGTTGCATAGATGCGCCCCGACCCGTCGGGTTCGACCGCGAGCGCGGCGCTTTCATCGACGCCGAGCCCGATCATCGCGGGCGCGTCGGCAGCGCGTCCGACCTGCGCCTTGGCGACGAAGGCGAAAAGGCGGCCGAGCCGGTCGCGTTCCTTGAAATGCGTATCGGTGACGACGCCCTTGAGCAGCGCCAGGTGCAGGAAATCGCCTTCGATGGTGTTCGCCGGGCCGAGCGGATCGGCGAGCGCCTCGGGGCTCTTGATGCTGCCGTCGTCCATCGCGCCATAGAGTTTTTCGCCCTGCATCGCGAGGCCGGCGCTGGTCCCGGCGAGCGGCTTGCCCGCCGCGACATGCGCGTCGATGATCTCGTTGACCGGCGTGCCGCGCCAGAAGCGCACGTAACGCGACTGATCGCCGCCGGCGATGAAGATGCCGTCGGCCTTGCGCAGCCGGTCGAGGATCTTCTTGTCGGTCGCTTGCGAACGCGCGTGGAAGACGAAGATTTCGACCGACTGGATGCCGCCGATGTCGCGATAGAATTCCTCGCCGATTTCCTTGCCGTAAGACGCGCTGAGGACGACGATGTGGCCCTTGCCGGCCTTGCCGAAGAACCACTTCATCGCGTCGATATTCCGGTCGCCTCCGCCCATCAGCAACAGCCCGCCCGATACCGGACCCGGCGTCGGCGTGTTCAGCGCGCCATAGACATAATGTTCGTAGGGCTGATCCTTCGCCGCCGCCGCAAGCGGTGCGGCGAAAAGGAGCGCGGACAGCAGCACGGCGACCCGTTTGAACAGTCTGATCGGCGGCATCGGCATATCTCCTTCGGCAACTTTGATCGATGGATGTTACATAATCGACACGCAAAATGACAATATGATTCCTGTTTTCGTCATAATGATTGAAATTTTCGGTCCGTTCTGGCTGATAGGGCGCGTCTCGTGACAGGGCATTGGGGGCGCCGATTCGCGCCGCAGACAGGATAGGGGCTTTTCGATGGAACATCTCGGCCGACGGTCGCTTCGCATCATTCTCGGGCTGGGCGTCTGCCTTCCCGCGCTCGCCACGCCGGCGCTGGCGCAGGAAACGTCGGACGAGGGCGCGGTGCAGGAGATCATCGTCACCGGTTCGCGCATTCCCACGATCAAGGATCAGGGGCCGTCGGCGGTCACGACCATCGATTCGGATGCGATCCGCGCCAACGGCTATACCAGCGTCCCCGAACTGCTCGCGGCGATGACGCAGAACAGCGGCGAGACGCAAAGCCCGCAGTCGGGAAGCAGCGCCGACTTCACCCCCGGCGCGCAGCAGGTCGACCTGCGCGGCCTTGGCCCCAACCATACGCTTGTGCTCGTCAACGGCCGCCGCATAGCCGATTTCCCGCTGCCTTATATCGGCCGCAGCAACTTCACCGACATTTCGAACATCCCGGTGGGGCTGATCGACAAGGTCGAGATATTGTCGGGTGCAGCCTCCGCCATCTATGGTTCGGACGCAATCGCGGGCGTCATCAACTTCAAGATGAAGGAAAATCTGGACGGCCTGACCCTCGACTATCGTCATGGCCGCACCCAGCATGGCGGCGGCATGTCGCATCGCTTCACCGCGACCGGCGGCTGGTCGACCGACCGTTTCAGCATCGCGGCCGGGATCGAATATCTCGACCAGCGTCCGCTGTGGGCTTATGATCGTTCGATCCAGGACAGCACCGACGACAGTCCCGGCAGCACGATCGCGCGCCGCACCTTCCTGCGCTACAGCATCGAGAACGACAGCTATATCGATCCGGGTCCGGCGGCCTGCGCCGGGGTTGCGAACCTCAACGGCGGTTCGACCATCTATACGTCGCGTCCGCGCTACGGCGATTATGATCCGGCGATCGACGATTATGGCCCCGGCTATTACTGCGGCAGCAAGACGTCGATCGGCTACGGCACGATCGTTTCGGGTCGCAAGGGCTTCAACAGCTTCGGCACGATGTCCTACGAGCTGTCGGACAATGCCAAATTGTTCGCCGACTTTCAGTTCGGGATCAGCAAGGTCCGGCTGATGTACGATGTCACGAGCTGGGCGTTCGAAAGCTCGTCGTCGAGTTCGGACAACAGTTTTTACAACGCGTTCGACGATACGATCGACGACTGGTCGCGCCAGTTTGCGCCGGAAGAAACCGGCGGGCTGGAAATGCAGCGCAGCAAGCAGACGACCTACAGCATCACGCCCGGTATCCGCGGCAATTTCGGCAATGCCTGGAATTACGAGGCATCGTTCAATTACAGCCGCTACCAGTCGGTCGTCCGCTGGCCCCAGATCGTCAATTCCAAGGCGATCGCTTTCTTTCTGGGCGAACAGCTGGGGGTCGACGAGGACAGCGGCTATCCGATCTTCAACGCCGATCCCGCGCGGCTCTACACCGCGCTGACGCCAGCCGAATATGACAGCATTTCGGCCGATACGGTCTATCGTCCGTATAGCTGGACCAGCAATTTGCAGGCGACGCTAACCAATGGCGAGCTGTTCCAGCTTCCGGCCGGTCCGGTCGGGGGCGCGGTGGTCGCCGAATATGGCAAGCAGGGCTATAATCTGCGCCCCGATCCGCTGGCGCTCACCGACTATTATTACAGCTGGAAGGACAGCGACGGCGCGGGCAAGCGCAGCCATGCCGCGATCGGCGGCGAAGTGCGCGTGCCGGTGCTCGATTTCGTGACGCTGACGGGTGCCGGCCGTTATGACACCTTCGGCTTTGCCGGCCGCGATGTCGGCAAATTCACCTATAATGGCGGGGTCGAAGTCCGACCGACGCGCAGCCTGCTGCTGCGCGCCGCCTATGGCACCGCCTTCCGCGCGCCCGACCTCCACTATGTCTTTACTGGGCCGGGCAATGTGCAGAGCAGCGTCGATGACTATTATCTGTGCGCGGTCGAAGAGCCCGACGAGGATATCGGCGATTGCAGCTATTCGGGGACCGGCGTCGTCGTGAACCGGACCGGCAACCGCAACCTCGACGCCGAAACCGGACGCACGCTGACGGGCGGCATCGTCTTTTCGCCGTCGAGCCGCCTCCATGTTTCGGTCGATTATTTCCGCGTGACGCTCGACAATCAGGTCGACGATCTCAGCATCGACACGCTGGCCCGGACCGAGGCGGACTGCAGCGTGCTGACCGAGGGCGGCACGCCCAAGCTCGATCCCAATTCGCCGACCTGTCAGGATGCCTTCGCGCGCATCACGCGCTTTGCCAGCGGCGGCAATGCCGGGCAGATATCGTCGATCCGCGTCAATCCGATCAACATTGCGCGCGAAAGGACGAGCGGGATCGATATCGCTTTCCGCGGCAGCCTGCCGACCGGTATCGGCACCTTCACCCTGTCGCTCGCGCACAGCCATGTGTTCAAGCACAGCTTCCAGCAATATCCGGGCGATCCGTTCGTCGACAAGCTCGCGGTCGATAGCGGCTATTATCTGCCGCGCGACAAGTCGAACGGCAGCATTTCATATGAAAATGAGGGTTTTCAGCTGACCTTTTCGGGCACCCGCCTCGGCAAGCTGCCCAATTATGACGAGGATGCCTTCATCAAGGCGAGCTACCTCTTCAACGCGACCATGCAATATGATTTTACCGACCATCTGCGGGGCTCGCTGACGGTGCGCAACCTGTTCGACACGAACCCCGTCAAGGACCCGACCTGGTCGAGCTATCCCTATTACAACACCAGCTGGTTCGACAGCATCGGACGCAGCGTGTTCCTGCAGCTCACCTACAAATTGGGAGGATCGGCGCTCTGACCGGCCGCGGCGAGGGCGTGCTTCCGTCCCCGCCGCCATCCGCTTAGGCGCTTGTGAAACAAGGCGGACGCGCGTTAAGGGGGGCCATGGCTAATGGCACCGGTCCCCTTGGCGGCGGCAATGCGCGCCCGACGATGGCCGACATCGCGCGCGAGCTGGGCGTCGCGAAGATCACCGTTTCGCGCGCGCTTTCGGACAGCCCGACGGTCAAGGAAAGCACGCGCCGGCTGATCCGCGATACCGCCGAACGCATGGGCTACCGGCTCAATATTTCGGCGCGCAACCTGCGGCAGCAGCGCACCCGGACCATCGCCGTCGTCATCGAAATGGCCCCCTCGCACGACCGCCTGATGAGCGAACCGTATCCGCTCTCGCTGCTCGGCGGGATCATGCAGGAACTGACCGCGGCCGGACAGAATATGGTGCTGACGACGATCGAACTGTTCGCACAGCATCCGCCGTCGGCCGACGGGGTCATCCTGCTGGGGCAGGGTGTGCATGACGACGCCGCGTGCAGCGTGCCCGGTGGCCAGGCCGAGGCCATCGTCATGGCCCGCGAGATGGTCGACAAGGATTATGTCGTGGCGCTGTTCCATCTTGTGCGGGTGGTCATTGTCTTTGTCTCGACGCCGCTTCTTCTCGGGATCGTCGAGGGGCGCGAGGCGGTCGATCGGCTTCTGGCCGAGGGCACTGCCTTCGACGGCGTCTTCGCGGCGAGCGATGCCATTGCGATGGGCGCGATCGAAGCGTTGCAGGCGCGCGGCCTGTCCGTACCCGGCGACGTATCGGTCGTCGGCTTCGACGATTCCCCCGGCGCAGCGATCGTATCGCCGAAACTCACCACCATCCGGCAGGACTGGGCGGTCGGCGGCGAATTGCTCGCCAAGAAGGTGCTCGATCTCGTCGCGGGCAAGGGCGCCGATTCGCGCGCCATGAGCGTGGAACTGGTCGCACGCGAAAGCTGAATCACTGCGCGAATGCGCCGTAGTTCGCGCGACCTTTCCCGTAATGGTATCGATAACTTGACATCGATACCATTTCTGGATCAGAAGGCGGCTTCGATGGAGCGCGCGCCGGCCGAGCGTGCGCCGCGGGTGAGGATGACAGTGGCAATTTCCAGCGCAGCTTCCGATACGATGCGGCTTGTCCGGCACGGCGGCGACGCCGTCGGCGATCAGGCGGCCGCGCTGTTCGCGCTCGCCAACGGCCTGGTCGGCGTCGAGGGCGTCGCCGACGAATGCGCCGCCGCGCCCTGCGCCTATCTTCCCGGCGCCTATGTCAGCCGCCCGATCGACTATCATGAAAGTTTTCCCGGCTACGCGACCGCGACCGACACGCGGATCAAATGTCCGAGCCCGGTGGCCCTGCGCCTGCGGATCGACGGCGCGCCGGTCGATTTTGCCGCTGCCGAGCGCCTCGAAGCCGAGAGCCTGCTCGATCTTGCTTCGGGACAGCTTCGCCGCCGCACCCGCTGGCGTCTCGCCGATGGCCGGACGATCGAGATTGCGGCCGTTCGCATCGTTCCGCTGGACGGCGATGCCTGCGTCGCGACGCGCCTGTCGGTCTCGCCGGTGGATTTCGCCGCGACGATCGAGATTGATCTGGTCTTCGGCACCGATGCCGATCGCGGCAGCGCCGATGCCGCCGACGATCCGCGTATTTCCGGGCGGCTACGGCCGGTCTGGACCGTTCAGCCTTTCGAACCGGGCGACACCCCTTCCGTGGTCCGGTTTGCCCAGGGTGCCGTCGAACTCGGCTATCGCCAGCGGGTCGCCAGCATCGATGCGCCGGTGGTGCGCATCGACGGCGGCCATATGGTGCGCGGCGCGTTGGTCGCCGGCGGCACGCTGAGCGTCGACCGGGTGGTCGCCATGACCTGCACCCGCGGCCACCCGGTCGACATCGCCGCGCTGCCCGAACCGCAGCCGTTCGACGCCATTGCGGCGGCGCAGCAGCGCGCGGTCGACCAATTGTGGGCGCATGCCGATTTTGCGATCGCGGGCGACGACGCGCTGGCGCAGGCGCTGCGTTTCGACCTGTTCCAGCTCCACCAGTCGGCCAGCCGCGACCCGGAACACAGCATCGCGGCCAAAGGGCTGTCGGGCGAAGGCTATGAGGGCCATTATTTCTGGGACGCCGAATCCTTCATGCTCCCGGTGCTGGCGCTCCAGATGCCCGACCGGGCGCGCACCCTGCTGCAATATCGTATCGGCAAGCTTGCGGCGGCGCGGGCGCATGCGCGCGGCATCGGCCATGCGCGCGGCGCGCTCTATCCGTGGCGGACGATCGGCGGGGCCGAATGTTCGTCGCACTATCCGACGGGGTCGGCGCAATATCATATCAACGGCGACATCGCGCATGGCGTCGCTTTGTATGTCGCAGCGACGGGCGATAGCGACTTCCGCCGTGCCGCGGCCGAAATGCTGTTCGAAACCGCGCGCATCTGGCCCGAGATCGGTGCCTTCGACCCGCGCCGCGGCGGTGCCTTTTGCATCTATGGCGTGACCGGGCCCGACGAATATTCGGCGCTGGTCGACAATGATTATTACACCAACGCGATCGCGGCGCGCCACCTTGCCTATGCTGCCGACACCGCCGACTGGCTGGCGCACACCGATCCCGAGGCCTTCGCGGCGCTGGCGCAGGCCATCGGCCTCGACGCCGAAGAAGTCGCGATGTGGCGCCGCGCCGCCGAGGCGATGTGGTTGCCGGTCGATGCAGAGGCCGGGGTAAGCCCGCAGGACGACGCCTTTCTGGGACGCCCGAAGCTGGCTGATCTGGCACCGCTCGACGAGCGCGGGCCGCTGCTGATGCGCTATCACCCGATGATCCTGTTCCGGCACCAGATCGCCAAGCAGGGCAATGTGCTGCAGGCGATGGCGATGGATCTCGTGTCGTTGCCGCTCGCGCTGCAGCGGCGCAATTTCGACTATTACAGCCGCGTCACCGCGCATGATTCGACATTGTCGTCGGTCGCCTTCGCGATCGTGGCGGGGCGGCGATAGCCCCGCCTTCGCGCCGCGCATCCCGGCCGGGTGGACGCGCTATCATTTCCGCTTGATGTGGCGCGGCAGCGTGATCGAGGTTGCGATCGATGCCGAAGGGGCGACCTATCGCCGCCTGTCGGGCGCGCCGGTCGAGATTGTCGATCACGGCCGCCCGGTTCGTCTTGCCGACGCGGCGGTCCGGATGGCGCGCCCGGCGGTGCAGGGCGTGATCTTCGACCTCGACGGCGTGCTGACCGATACGGCCGAGGATCATTATCATGCGTGGCAGGCATTGGCCGACCAATATGGCTATGCCTTCGACCGCGCCGCCAACGACCGGCTGAAGGGCGTCGATCGCGCGGGATCGCTGCGCCTTATCCTGGACGGCGCGGGCGCGTCGGTCGACGACGCGCGCTTCGAGGCGATGCTTGCAGAGAAGAATGCGCTCTACCGCGCGCGGCTGACCGCTTATTCGCCCGCCAATCTGTTCGACGGCGTGCGCGCGCTTTTCGCGGCGCTGCGCGGGGCGGGCATCAAGATCGGCCTCGCCTCGGCGAGCCGCAATGCCGGCGACGTCGTTCGATTGCTCGGCATCGCCGACCAGTTCGATTTCATCGCCGACGCGGGCGCGATCGCGGCGAACAAGCCCGCGCCCGACATATTCCTGGCCTGTGCCCACGGCATGGGCCTCCCCCCGGAACGCTGCATCGGTATCGAAGATGCGCAGGCCGGAATTTCGGCCATCCATGCGGCGGGCATGGTGGCGATTGGCATCGGGTCTGAAGAGGCGCTGCCCGACGCCGACGTGCATGTCCCCGCCATCGGGGCGCTTTCGGTCGACCAGATCCTGTCAGCAGAACGGGAAGCGGCGAGCGCGGGCAACCTTTCAAAGAAAACAGGATAAGTGGAGGAACAGCCATGTTGAAACGGACCTATCTGCTCTCGTCGATCGCGCTCATCGCGCTGCCGGCGGCGGCCCATGCCCAGGAAGCGCCTCAGCCTGCCGACGATGCGGCAGGCAATGAAATCGTCGTCACCGGCACCGCCGGCGGCGGGGTCAGCCGCCAGGCCGCGGCCTTTGCGATCACCAGCATTTCGGCCGATGCCATCGAACAGGCTGCGCCGAACAGCACCGCCGACCTGCTGAAGGTGGTGCCGGGCGTCATGGCCGAAAGCTCGGGCGGCCAGAACGGCGCCAACATCTTCGTGCGCGGCTATCCGTCGGGCGGCGACGCCGAATTCGTCACGCTGACGACGCAAGGCGTGCCCTTCTTCTCGCCGCCGACGCTGTCGTTCCTCGAAAACACGCAGCTTATCCGCATCGACGAAACGATCGCGCGGGTCGAGGCGGTGCGCGGCGGCACCGGCGCGCTGTTCGTCAACGGCCAACCCGGCCTGACCGTCAACTTCGTCCAGAAAGAGGGCGGCCCCGAATTCGAAGGGTTGGTGAAGGCCAGTGTCACCGATTTCGGCGACGTGCGCGGCGACCTGCGCCTGTCGGGTCCGCTCGGCGACAACACGACCTTCATGGTCGGCGGCTATTATTCGAGCGGCCACGGCATCCGCAATCCGGGCTTCACCGCCGAAAAGGGCGGGCAGATCACCGCCAATATCCGCCATGACCTCGACAAGGGTTCGATCCTCGTCTTCGCCCGCTACCTCAACGATCATGGCCAGTGGCTGCTGCCGATTCCGGTGATCCGCGACGGCGACAAGGTGCGCCAGTTCGGCAATATCGACCCCGGCACCGGCGTGATCGCCGGCCCCGAAACGCGCCTGTCGGTGCTTCCCGACGGCACGCGCGCCGACCTTGGCGACGGCCGCGGTGCCACGCTGATCAACCTCGGCACCAATTTCGATTACGAGATCGGCGACGGGCTCCAGCTGCGGTATCGCGCGAGCTACCTGAAGGGCGATGCCGATACGACCGGGCTGGTTCCGGCGAGCACCGCGATGTCGGCCGCCGACTATGCGGCGAGCCTCGGCAGCACGATCGGCAGCCTGACCTATGTCAATGGCGGCGATGCGGTCGCCAATGCGGGCAGCCAGCAGGTGATCCGCGCCGGCACCTGGATCGTGCGCAAGCAGATCGAGGATTTCACCAACGACCTCAACGTCGAATGGGACAGCGGCAACAACAAGTTCACGCTGGGCGCCTATTTCTCCGACTTTTCGTCGAAGGACCAGTGGAACCTCGGCAACATCCAGCTGCTGACCGCCGAAAACAACGCGCGGCTGCTCAACCTGACGCTCGCCGATGGCCGCGTCGTGACCGATCGCGGCTTTACGCAAGGCAGCTTCTTCAACGTCAACGCCGCCTATGACGGCCGCGAATATGCCTTTTATGCGGTCGACGAGTTCCAGATCACGCCCGAACTGCGCTTCGACGCGGGCCTGCGCTATCAGCATTACAAGGCAACGGGCACGCTGGAAAACAATGCGACCGTGCTCGACGCCGATGGCGACCCGAACACGCTTTACGACCAGAATGTCGCGGTGCTCGACGGCACCTTCCGCAATATTTCGTACAGCAAGGGCGCCTGGTCGTGGACGGCGGGCCTGAACTACGACTTCTCGTCGTCGGTCGGCGCCTATGTCCGTTACAATCGTGGCAACACCAATCCCTTCTTCGACAATCTGCGCGACGGCATCCGCGTCTCGCCGCGCGTCGACAATTTCGAAGGCGGGGTGAAGGTGCGGACCGACATGCTGTCGCTCTATGCCACCTTGTTCCACACCAAGTTCGAAGGCCTTGTCACCACCGTCATCCAGAATGGCGCTCCGCAGGCGTCGATCGGCGGCGCGCGCAGCACGGGTGTCGAACTGGAAGGACAGCTTCGGCCGGTCGACAATTTCACGCTCGCCTTCTCGGGCACGTGGCTCAATGCCAAATATCGGGACTTCTTCACCAACAATGGTGCGACCGACCTCAGCGGCAACCGCGTCCAGCGGCAGCCGAAGTGGCAATGGCGCGTGACCCCGGCCTATGAACTGCCGTTCGGCAACGACGGCAAGGTCGGCGTCTATTCGACCTTCACCTATATCGGCGATCGTTTCTCGGACACCGGCAACACCCAGTCGCTGCCGCATTATTTCAAGATCGATGCCGGCGTGACGGTCGACGTCAACCGTGCGCTCAGCTTTGCGGTCACCGCCGACAATCTGACCAACGAGATCGGTCTGACCGAAGGCGATCCGCGCACGCTGGGCCAGAATACGGCTGAAGTGCTGAACGCCCGTCCGATTCTGGGCCGGTCGTTCCGCTTCAGCGCCGCCTATAAATTCTAGGTCATCCCTCCCTGGGTGGTCGCGGCCTCTTCGCGACCACCCCTCTTTGCGGCAAAGGACTTGGCATGGCCCGCACGCGTTTGATTGCCGCAATGATTCTGACCTATGTCGCCTTCGCGATGCTGCTCAACAGCGTCGGGACGGTGATCCTGCAGTCGATTTCCAGCTTTCATGTCACGAAGCCCGAGGCGAGCACGCTCGAAGGTTTCAAGGATATCACGATTGCGATCGTTTCCTTCCTGACCGCGAGCTATCTGCCGCGCATCGGCCTCCGCAACGCGCTGATCGGGGCGCTGCTGCTCGCGATCGCGGCCTGTACGGTCATGCCGCTCGCGGGAAGCTTTGGCGCGGCGCAATTGCATTTCGCGATGGTCGGCGCGGCCTTCGCGGTCGCGAAAGTCGTCGTCTATTCGATGATCGGCCTCGTCACCGACGACGCGCGGCACCACGCAAGCCTGACCAGCCTGATCGAAGGCATGTTCATGGTCGGCGTGCTGTCGTCTTATTGGGTATTCAGCGCCTTCATCGACCCGACGGGCCTGCGCTGGCTCAACGCCTATTGGGTGCTGGCGGTGATCCCGGCGCTGGCGCTCGCCTTCATCCTGTCCGCATCGCTCGACGAGCGCCGCACCCATGCGGGGGAGGAGGCCGCCGATGAACAGGGGCCGCCGCTCGTCGCGATGCTGCGGCTCGCGGCGCTGCCGCTGGTGCTCGTCTTCATCGTCTGCGCCTTTGTCTTTGTCCTGATCGAGCAGGGGATCGGCACCTGGCTGCCGACCTTCAACAACGAGGTGCTGCACCTGCCGGCGCAGATGAGCGTCCAGGCCGCGAGCCTGTTCGCGGCGTGCATCGCGCTCGGCCGTTTCGGCGCCGGCGCGGTGATGGCGCGCTTCGACTGGTATCCGGTCCTGAATGTCTGCCTGGCCGTGCTCGCGGCGCTGATCATCCTCGTGCTGCCGCTCGCCGATGGCCTGCGTCCGGTGCCGATCGAAAGCTGGCGCGATGCGCCGGTCGCGGCCTTCCTCTTTCCGATGATCGGCTTCGCGCTCGCGCCCATTTATCCGACGATCATTTCGGTGATGCTGAGCGCGATGCCGAACCGGCATCACCCGTCGCTGATGGGGCTGGTCGTCGTCTTTTCGGCGCTTGGCGGCACGACGGGGTCGCTGATTACCGGCGCGCTGTTCGCGCATCTCGACGGGCGCACCGCCTTCACGCTGATGCTGGTGCCGACGGCCCTGCTCGCCGCCGGCCTGTTCCTGCTCCGCCGCCGCATCCGTGCCAGCGAAACGGCGACAGCGCAGCCCGCCTAACCGAGCGAGGGCAGGTCGAGTCCCTTTTCGCGCGCGCAGTCGATCGCGATGTCATAGCCCGCGTCGGCGTGGCGCATGACGCCGGTGCCGGGGTCGTTCCACAGCACGCGTTCGAGCCGCCTGGCCGCTTCGGGGGTGCCGTCGGCGACGATCACCATGCCGCTGTGCTGCGAAAAGCCCATGCCGACGCCGCCGCCGTGGTGCAGCGACACCCATGTCGCGCCGCTCGCGGTGTTGAGGAGCGCGTTGAGCAGCGGCCAGTCGCTGACCGCGTCCGACCCGTCGCGCATCGCTTCGGTTTCCCTGTTGGGCGAGGCGACCGATCCCGAGTCGAGATGATCGCGGCCGATGACCACGGGCGCCTTGAGTTCGCCCGACGCCACCATCTCGTTGAACGCCATCCCGAGCCGGTGGCGATCGCCGAGCCCGACCCAGCAGATGCGCGCGGGCAGGCCCTGGAAGTGAATTTTCTCACGCGCCATGTCGAGCCAGTTGTGCAGATGCGCGTCGTCGGGCAGCAGTTCCTTCACCTTGGCGTCGGTCTTGTAGATGTCCTCGGGATCGCCCGACAGCGCCGCCCAGCGGAACGGACCGATGCCGCGGCAGAAGAGCGGGCGGATGTAAGCGGGAACGAAGCCGGGGAAATCGAAGGCATTTTCGACGCCCTCGTTCTTCGCGACCTGCCGGATATTATTGCCATAGTCGGTCGTCGGCACGCCCGCGGCCTGAAAATCGAGCATCGCGCGGACGTGCACCGCCATCGACGCCTTGGCCGCCTTTGCGACCGCCTGCGGGTCGCTTTCGCGCTTCTCCATCCACTCGGCGACGCTCCAGCCGATCGGGAGATAGCCGTTCACCGGGTCGTGCGCGCTCGTCTGGTCGGTCAGAAGGTCGGGGCGGATGCCGCGGGCGAACAGGTCGGGCAGGATTTCGGCGGCGTTGCCGAGCAGGCCGACCGACACCGGCTTTTTGTCGGCGCAGCTTTTTTCGATGATCGCCATCGCTTCCTCGATCGTCTGCGCCGCGACGTCGAGATAGCCGGTGCGCAGCCGCATCTCGATCCGGCTCGGCTGACATTCGATCGCGAGGCACGATGCGCCCGCCATTACCGCCGCGAGCGGCTGTGCACCGCCCATGCCGCCAAGCCCGGCGGTGAGCAGCCATTTGCCCGCGAGGTCGCCGTCATAATGCTGGCGCCCCATTTCGACGAAGGTTTCGTAGGTGCCCTGCACGATGCCCTGCGTGCCGATATAGATCCACGATCCCGCGGTCATCTGCCCGTACATGGCGAGCCCGCGCTTATCGAGTTCGCCGAAATGCTCCCAATTCGCCCAATGCGGGACGAGGTTGCTGTTCGCGATCAGCACGCGCGGCGCGTCGGGGTGGGTGCGAAAGACCCCGACCGGCTTGCCCGACTGGACAAGCAGCGTTTCGTCGCCTTCGAGTCGCTTCAGCGTCTCGACGATGCGGTCATAGCTTTCCCAGTCGCGCGCGGCGCGGCCGATGCCGCCATAGACGACCAATTCCTCGGGGCGTTCGGCAACGTCGGGATGAAGATTGTTCATCAGCATGCGCAGCGGCGCTTCGGTCAGCCAGCTCTTGGCGTTGAGCCGGTCGCCGGTCGGCGCCTTGATGACGCGGCTGTTGTCGAGGCGGGTCATGGATATCCTTTCGCAAAATCGAGGGTCGCGGCGATCACTTGCTGCAGCGTCGGCAGGATCGCGGGATCGGAGTGGAGCGGGCTTGGCCAGTTGCCGGGGTCGAAAGACGCCGGTTCGACCATATAGCCGCGCTGGGCGAGCTCCATCTGGATCGCGTGGATGCCCGCGTCGGGGTGGCCGTAATGGCGCGTTGTCCAGCCGCCCTTGAAGCGGCCATTGACGACATGGCTGTGGCCGCTCGCGGCGCAGATGCTTGCAACCACGGTTTCCAGCTCGGGTGCACAGGTCGCGCCGCCGTTGGTGCCGATGTTGAATTGCGGCAATTCGCCGTCGAACAGGCGCGGCACATGGCTGCGGATCGAATGGGCGTCGTAAAGAATGACCTTGCGATGCTGCGCCTTCAGTCGCTCGATCTCTGCCGCGATCGCATCGTGATACGGGCGGTGATAGAGGCCCAGCCGACGGACGACTTCGGTCTCGTCGGCCGCGCCGAAGCGATAGAGCGGGTCGCCGTCGAAGGTCGTCGTCGGGCAGAGCTCGGTCGTCGCTTGCCCCGGATAGAGCGAGGCGCCCGACGGATCGCGGTTCATGTCGATCACGCTGCGCGAGATCGCGGTCGCGATCGTCGTTGCGCCCAGATCGCGCGCGAAGGCGTAAAGATCGGCGATCCACCAGTCGGTATCGAACTGCGCGCGCCATGGCGAGACGAACTGATCATCGAGGCCCGCAAGATCGGTGCCGCCGTGCGGGAAGGCGACGATCAGCGGGGCGTCGCCGCGGTGGATGCGCAGCCAGTCCATCAGCCGATCCCCGGCAGCTCCGCGGCCACCGCGGCGGCGAGGCTGCCGGTGCGGATCAGCGCGGTCGCGGCTTCCATATCGGGATGGAAATGCCGGTCGTCGTCGAGCGTGGGGACGACCGCGCGCAGATGCCCGCGCGCCGCCTCGAGCGCGGCGCTCGATGTCAGCGGGGCGTGGAAGTCGATGCCCTGACAGGCCGCGAGCAATTCGATGCCGATCACTGCGCTGACATTGTCGGCCATGTCGAGCAGGCGCCGCGCGCCGTGCGCCGCCATCGAGACATGATCCTCCTGATTGGCCGAGGTCGGGATCGAATCGACGCTGGCGGGATAGGCGCGCTGCTTGTTCTCGCTGACCAGCGCGGCGGCGGTGACCTGCGGGATCATGAAGCCCGAATTGAGGCCCGGCCGCGGGGTGAGGAAGGCGAGCAGGCCCGACAGCGCAGGGTCGACGAGCATCGCGATGCGCCGTTCGGCGATCGACCCGATCTCGCACAGCGCCAGCGCGATCATGTCGGCGGCGAAGGCGACGGGCTCGGCGTGGAAATTGCCGCCGGACAGCGCCTCGTCGCTATCGGCGAAGATCAGCGGATTGTCCGAAACGCCATTGGCCTCGATGCGCAGCGTCGTGCCGGCCTGCCGCAGCAGATCGAGCGCCGCACCCATCACCTGCGGCTGACAGCGGAGGCAATAGGGGTCCTGCACGCGCGGATCGTCTTCGGCGTGCGAGGCGCGGATCGCCGAACCCGCCATCAGGCCGCGCAGCGCATCGCCGACCTCGCGCTGCCCCGCATGACCGCGCAGCGCATGGATGCGCGCGTCGAACGGCGCGTCGGAGCCTTTGGCGGCTTCGGTCGAGAGCGCGCCGGTGATCAGCGCCGACTGGAACAGCGTTTCGGCGCGGAACAGCCCGGCGAGGGCGTTCGCGGTCGAAAATTGCGTGCCGTTGAGCAGCGCCAGGCCCTCTTTGGGGCCGAGCTCGAGCGGTGCCAGATCGGCGGCGGCAAGGGCCTCGGCCGCGGGCAATATCTTGCCGCCGACCGCGATCGCGCCGACGCCGATCATCGCGGCCGCCATATGCGACAGCGGGGCGAGGTCGCCGCTTGCGCCGACCGAGCCCTGCGACGGGACGACGGGGGTCAGACCCTTGGCCAGCATCGCTTCGAGCAGTCCGACCGTTTCGCGCCGTACCCCCGAGGCGCCGACGCCGAAGCTGGCGAGCTTGAGCGCCATCATCAGGCGGATGACGGGCGTGGGCGAAGCGACGCCGGTGCCGGCGGCGTGGCTGAGCACGATGTTGCGTTGCAGGATCGACAGCTCGTCGTCGGCGATCCGGACGCTCGCCAGCTTTCCGAAGCCCGTGTTGATGCCATAGACCGGGGCGCCGCGCGCGACGATGCGCGCGACCGCCGCGGCGCTGGCGTCGATCGCGTCCCAGGCCGGCGCAGTGAGCCGCGCCGCCGCGCCTTCGTAAATGGCCCGCCAGTCGGCCAGCGTCATGCCGCCCGGCGTGATGACAATCTGCGTCACGTCGTCTGTCCCATCCATATCCGCTGGTGCAGCGGGTTGAGGCCCATGCGGCCGACCAGATCGGACGGCCGTTCGATATCCCAGATCGCAAGGTCGCAGCGCTTGCCCGCCTCGATCGTGCCGATGCTGCCCGACAGGCCGAGCGCCTGCGCCGCATGGCGCGTGACGCCGAGCAGGCATTCGTCGGTGGTGAGCCCGAACAGCACCGCGCCCATGTTCATCGTCAGCAGCAGCGAGGTGAGCGGCGAGGTGCCGGGATTGCAATCGGTTGCGAGGGCGATCGGCACGCCCGCCGCGCGCAGCGCCGCCACCGGCGGCAGCTTCGTTTCGCGAAGGAAGTAAAAGGCGCCGGGCAGCAGCATCGCGACCGTTCCCGCATCGCGCATTGCGGCAATTCCCGGTTCGTCGAGATATTCGAGATGATCGGCCGACAGCGCGCCATGCCGCGCGGCGAGCGCCGCGCCATGCTGGTTGGAAAGCTGCTCGGCGTGGAGCTTGACCGGCAGGCCACGCGCGGCGGCGGCGGCGAACATCCGTTCGGTCTGCGCGGGCGTGAAGCCGATATTTTCGCAAAAGGCGTCGACGGCATCGGCGAGTCCTTCGGCCGCGATCGCGGGCAGTATCTGCTCGCACAGCAGGGCGATATAGCCGTCGGCGTCGCCCACAAATTCACCCGGCAGGGCATGGGCGCCGAGAAAGGTCGTCCGCACCGTGACCGGGCGCGCGTCGCCCAGCGCCCGCGCTGCGCGGAGCATCTTCGCTTCGTCGGTCAGGGTCAGGCCATAGCCCGACTTGATCTCGATCGTCGTGACGCCCTCCGCGATCAGCGCGTCGAGGCGCGGCAGCGCGCTCTGGACCAGCGCCGCCTCGCTCGCCGCGCGCGTCGCCGCCACCGTCGAGGCGATGCCCCCGCCCGCGCGCGCAATCTCTTCATAGGACGCGCCCTTCTGGCGCAGTTCGAACTCGGCGATGCGGTCGCCCGCGAAGACCAGATGGGTGTGCGCGTCGATGAGCCCGGGGGTTATCCAGCGACCGCCGCAATCGATGACATCGGCGGCATCGGGGGCATCCGCCGCGGCGCCGGCGAAGGCGATCCGGCCGTCGCGCATGCCGATCGCGCCGACCTCGACGACGCCGAGACCGGGCAGGTCGGCGCGCATCGTGGCGAGACGGGCGTTGGTCCACAGGCGATCGCAGCGCATGCCCTCTCCTCCGGCTTGTGGCATCGACTCAATAATGTATATACATAAATCCGAACGCGGAAGATTGTCCAGACGGGATGAGGCGATGGCGCTTTGGTGCGAACAGGCTTGGCTGGCGGAGGGTTGGGCAGAGAATGTCCGGCTGACGATCACCGACGGCCATATCGGTGCGATCGAGGTGGCGGCGCCGCCGCAGCGGCGAAGGCGACGACAGTTTCTGGACGTGGCGCGAAGTCATGTATCGCTTCGTCGATCGCCTCGATCCCGACGGTATGCGCGCGATCGCCGCGCTCGCTTATGCCGAAATGCTGGAGAGCGGCTTTACCCGCGTCGGCGAATTTCATTATCTGCATCAATCGCCTGACGGCCGGCCCTATGGCGATGTCGCGGCGATGGCACAGGCGATTGCGGCTGCGGCCGATGAAACGGGGATCGGGCTGACCCTGCTTCCCGTCTTCTATGCCCATTCGGGGTTCGGCGGCGCGGCGCCCACTGCGGCGCAGCGGCGCTTCGTCAACGACCTCGACAGCTATGCCGCATTGATCGAGGCGTCGCGTGCCGCGGTTGCGGGGCTGGGCGATGCCATCGTCGGCGTCGCGCCGCACAGCCTGCGCGCGGCGACCGCCAGCGAACTGACCGCAGTTGCAGCAATGGCGGCCGGCGCGCCGGTGCATATCCATATCGCCGAACAGATGGCCGAGGTCGAGGCGTGCCAAGCCTGGAGCGGCGCCCGGCCTGTCGAATGGCTGATGGCGAACGCCGAGGTCGGCGCCGGCTGGTGCCTCGTTCACGCGACGCATGTCACCGAAGCCGAATGGCGCGCGATCGCGCAGAGCGGGGCCGTCGTCGGGCTGTGTCCGATTACCGAAGCCAATCTTGGCGACGGTCTGTTCCCGGCACGCGACTTTCAGGCGGGCGGTGGCCGCTTCGGGGTCGGCTCGGATTCCAATGTCGAGATCGACGCGGCGGCCGAACTGCGCCTGCTCGAATATGGTCAGCGGCTGGCGCATCGCGGCCGCAATCTGCTCGCGGGCGGTGCGGGGCGTTCGACCGGCGCCGCGCTCCACCAGGCGGCGCAGGCGGGCGGGGGACAGGCACTGGGGCAGGCGGGGCACGGCATTGCGACCGGCGCGGCGGCCGATCTTGTCAGCCTGACTGCGGCCGACCCCGCGCTCGCCGGGCGGCGCGGCGATGCGATCCTCGATAGCTGGATCTTCGGGCGAGGCGGCCGCTTGGTCGACTGCGTCTGGCACCGCGGCGTCCAATGCGTCGCGGGCGGCCGCCATGTTGCGCGCGCGGCGATCGACGCGCGCTATCGGGACGCGATGCAGGCGCTGCTCGCATGAAGCAGAGCGGCGCTCTCCATGCGCAGATCCGCCGCGATATCGAGGCGCGGATCATGTCGGGCGAATGGAAGCCCGGCGACCGCATCCCCTATGAACATCAATTGATGGCGACCTATGGCTGTTCGCGGATGACCGTGAACCGGGCGCTGCGCGCCTTCGCGCAGCGAACGAGGAGGATCGGCGCCTGCTTCAGATCGACGGCGGGTCGGTGCTCGCGATCGAGTGCCGCCACCATGCCGGCGGGCGGCCCTATGCGCTCGAGAGGCGCCTTATCAATCTGGCGGCAGTGCCCGGCGCGGCCGAGGTCGATTTCGCGGTCGAGCCGCCGGGATCGTGGCTGCTCGCGCATGTTCCTTGGACCGAGGCCGAGCATCGCATCACCGCGGTCAACGCCGGGGCGAAGGAACTGGTCGCGCTCGGCATCGCGGCGGGCGCGGCCTGCATGGCGCTCGAACGCTGGACGTGGCGCGGCGCCGAGCGCATCACCTATGCGCGGCAGGTCTATCCGGGCGACCGCTACGCGCTCGTCGCGCATTTTCGGCCCTGAAGAGGAATGGTCATGGATTTTTCGCGTCTCGAAACCAGCAGCAAGATCGGCGACGGCTGGCGTTATCCGGCGGCGGAGCCGCGGCGCAGCGGCTGGCTGGACGTCGATGCCGAGGCGGGGCACCGCATCTATTGGGAGGAATATGGCGCCGCGGGCGGCGAGCCGGTGATGGTTCTTCACGGCGGGCCGGGCGGCGCCTGCTCGCCCGAGATGGCGCGCTTTTTCGATCCGGCGCGCTATCGCATCATCCTGTTCGACCAGCGCGGCTGCGGCAAGAGCGAGCCCAATGTCGCCGCCGCTGGCCCCGTCGCGGCGCTGCGACACAATGATACGCCGCACCTGATCGACGACATCAACCGGCTGCGCGATGCGCTGGACATCGCGGGGCCGATGCATGTGTTCGGGGGCAGCTGGGGCAGCACGCTCGCCATGGCCTATGCCATCGCCTTTCCGCAGCATTGCGCCAGCCTGATCCTGCGCGGCATCTTTCTGGGATCGGCCGAGGATCTTGACTATCTGTATCAGGGCAATGCTGCGACCTGGCACGAGGCGCCCTATGCGCTGACCGCGCCCGGCGCCTATATCAACTATCCTGACGAATGGGCCGAACTGCTCGGCGTGCTGTCGGTCGCCGAACGGCGCGATGTGATGGCGTCGTACAAGGCGATCTTCGACATGGTGCCGCAGACCGACGCCGAACGCGAGCGGCAGCTGCATGCCGCGCTCGTCTGGTCGCTGTGGGCAGGGACGATCTCCAACCTGATTCCCGAACATGGCGCGACCGGCAAGTTCGGCGATGCCGACTTCGCGCTATGCTTTGCGTCGCGGCTGGTCGCGGCGCTGCGCGACGCGGGGCGCGAGCCCGCCACTTACGTCGTCACCAATGCGGGACACAGCGCGATGGAGCGCGAAAATGCGCTCGCGCTGACCGCGATCATGGACGGATTGCCGCCGCTGCGCTGAATTATGTCGACAGCAGCGCGAGGATGACGCCGCCGACAACCAGCAGCAGCCCCAGCGTCTCGTGCCAGCGGACGGGCTCGCGCAGATAGAAATGCGCAAAGGCGATGGTGAACACCACCTCGACTTGCCCGACGACGCGGACCAGTGCCGCGGGGGCGGCGGCGAAGCCGGTGTACCAGCACGCCGATCCGAGCGCCGATAGCAGCCCGACCTGCGCCGAGGAGCGCCACGTCCGGCCGACCGCGGCGAGCGTTTCGCGGTCGCGCGCGATGATCCACGCAAGATGCAGCGCGCTTTGCATCGCCATCACCACGACGAGGGTGACGAGCGCCGATCCCACCGTATCGACGCCCTGCAGCTCGGCGGTGGCAAGCTTTATCGCGACCGCGGCGCAGGCGAACATCGACCCCGCGCCGAGCCCGAACAACGCGGCCGGCTGACCAAGCGAGCCCGCAATTTCGCGCAGCGTCAGCCCGCGTCCCGCAAGCGCGAGGATCAGCACCCCGGCGACCCCTGCAACGATACCCGCCCAGGCAAGCAGCGGCAGATGTTCGCCGAGGAACAGCGCGGTGACGAGCGCCGCCTGCACCGCTTCGGTCTTGGAAAAGGCGGTGCCGACGACAAAGCCGCGATGGCCGAAGGCGGTGATGAGCAGGATGGTCCCCGCCATCTGGGTCACCGCGCCGACCGCCGACAGGCCGGCGAAGGCGAGGCCGAGCGGTGGCAGCCCCGCATGGCGCGCGCCGAGCCAGGCGGCCGCAAAGGCGAGCGCGAAGGGCAGGCCGTAGAGGTAGCGCACCAGCCCCGCGCCGCTGACGCTCAGTTCGGCGCGCAGCCGCTGCTGCAGCGCAGTGCGCCACGCCTGAAAGAGCCCGCCGAACAGCGAGGCGGGAAGCCAGATGGGATTCATGCGGCGACGTCAGGCAGGCTGATTATACATCTCCGTCGGCCCGGGATATTCGCGGCCGTCATCTTCGCCCACCTCGCGTGCGACCAGCGCGTTGACCATTTTGTTGAGCCGCAGCACATTCGCCTTCTGCTTGGGATCGTACGCCAGATTGACGATCTCGCCCGGGTCGGCGTGGGTGTCGTATAGCTCGAGATCGTTCATCGCGGCCAGCGTCTTCCAGTCGGTCGGCGTGTGATGATGCGCCGGCGCGAAATAGCGCGCGAATTTGTAGCGGCCGTCATGGACGCCGCGGTGCAGGCGGCGCTTCGACAGATCAAATTGCTTGCTGTAATCGGGTTCGCCGCTCGGCAGCTTGGCCGCGCGGTCCTTGGTTGGCTCCCAATAATGGACGACCGCATAGTTGAAGAGGTGGCCCGTCCTGTCGCGCTGCGTCGGCAGCGTCGGCGATCCGAGCAGCGCCGACACGTCGACGCCGGGCAGGCCGGGGAAACGGTTCTGCTGTTCGTCGGCGGACAGGCCGGCGAGCGTCATCAGCGTCGGGGCGATATCGATCGCGCCCATCAGCCCCTTGGTCGACCGCCCGCCGGGGAAATCGGGGTGGGCGATGATCATCGGGATATTGGTTTCTTCGCGGTACATGGTCGCGCCCTTCTGGCGCATCCCGTGCGCGGCGGCGCGCTCGCCATGGTCGCTGGTATAGATGATGATCGTATTGTCGATCTGGCCGCTTTCCTTGAGCGCCCAGAGCAACTGGCCGAGCCGCCGATCGACGTCGCGCAGGCAGTTATAGTAATAATTGTTGAAGCGGTGCCACGAGGCGAGATCGTCGTGCGCCATCTTGCCGTAGAAGACGTCGTTCAGCCGGACGATCGCGCGATGCGCCTCGGGCTTCGTCGACAGATCGTCCTTGCTGAAGCTTTCGGGCAGGTCGAACTTGTTGTCGACCTCGTAGATCGGATCGCCGGGTTCGCGGCGCAGCGGCCCCAATATGTTCGGATCGGGGCGGCTTTCGGCCTGCTTGCCCGTCGCGTCATAGAACATGATGTCGTGCGGATTGACCAGACCGACGACCTGGAACCACGGCTTGCCGCCAGCCTTGTCGTTGCGCGCATAGTCGAAGATCCGTATTTCTCCATGGCATTTTCGGTGGTCGGATAGATGCCGCCCGGAATCCGCGTCCAGTTGCGTTCGTAATTGATGCGGCTGAGGTGCCATTTGCCCTTGTAGCTGGTGTAATAGCCCGCCGCCTGCATCATGTGGCCGAGCGTCGGCATGGTTTCCGCCGCCACCGGATAGGGGGCGTTGTCGCTGTTGAGGAACAGGCCCGTCTGCTGCGTATGGTGCGCCTGAAAGATCGTCGAGCGCGACGGGGTGCAGGGGGTCGTGTGCACATGATAATTTTCGACGAGCATCCCGCGTTCCATCAGTTCGCGGTGCGCGGGGAGCTTTTCGAGCAGGCCCTCGGGATAGCTGGCGACGCTCTGTTCCTGATCGGTGACGATCATCAGGACGTTGAGCTTCTTGCCGTTCTTCGCATAGGTCGGCATTGCGAGGCCCGCGGCGGCGAGCGCCCCCATTCCCCCGACGAACGTGCGGCGGTTCACATCCCAAGCCATCTCAATCTCCCTTGGCCAGCAGTCCCGAAATGCGATCCGCGGCGCTTCGGCAAGGAAGCGCCGCGGACGGATTGCGTCAGAATTTGAACGACAGGTCCACCCCGAATTCGCGCGGCGGCTGATAGAATTGCGAGATCGGGGTCGCGCCGGCGTTGGTCGCGCCCGAAATCACCTCCTGATCGGTCAGGTTGGTGCCGTAGAGCGTCACCTTCCATCTGTCGTCCTGGCCCGCGACCGCGATGCTGGCGTTGAGCAGCACCACCTCGTCCCGGTAATAGCCGGGAAGGTTGCTGCGGCCCCAAGTGTTGAAGCGCGACGAATAGCGCGCGTCGCTGTGCAGCTTGATCTCGCCGAACGCCATCGGAATGGCGTAATCGACCGACAGGCTGCCGCTCCATTTGGGCGCATTGGCGAGGTCGAGGCCGCTCGAATCGGTCGGGACGGCGAAGGTGCCGTTCGGCACCCCGTTGATCAGGATCGGCACCGCCGGTCCGCACTGGCCGGGTTCGGGTGCGCCGTTGGTGAAGACCCCGTTCGTGTCCGCGCAGAAATCGGTATAGCGCGCATGCAGATAGGCCAGATTCGCGCCGATGGTGAAATTGGCGGTGGGGCGCAGCAGCGTTTCGATTTCGAAGCCCGATATTTTGGCGGCCGCAATGTTGGTCGTGATATTCTCCGCCCGTACCGCGCCCATCTTCGTCACCGAGCTTTGCAGATCGCGATACTTGTTGATGAAGCCCGACACGTTGAAGCGCAGCAACCGGTCGAACAAGTCGGTCTTGGCGCCGATTTCGAACGCATTGACGCGTTCGGGGTTATAGGGACCGATATTTTCGGGGATCGTCCCGCGCGAGTTGAAACCGCCCGATTTATACCCCTGCGAATAGTTGGCGTAGACCATGGCGGCGGGCGAGAAGCGATATTCGGCGGTCAGGCGCGGCGTGAATTCGGCCCATGACGCCTTCAGGCTGCTCGTGAAGGACGAAGCCTGGTTGCCGTTGACGAACACCTGCGAGGCGATGTCATATTTCTTGCGGTCGTGGCTGTAGCGCCCGCCAAGCGACAGTGTCAGCCCCTCGACCGGATGCGCGTTGACGAGCGCGAACATCGCATAGCTCTGCGTGTCCTGATGAAGCTGCGCGAGCGTCGTCGTGGTCGGGGTGGCGAGCACCGTGTTGAACTGACGCCATTTGTCGGCCTGATAATAGAGGCCGACGACGAAATCGACGGGCTCGCCGGCCGGCGACACGTAGCGCAGCTCTGCGCTTTTGGATTCGCCCGAAAAGTCGCGGGTCACGTCGAGCTGCGGGGCGGGATTGATCAGCCCGTCGAAGTCGCCGCGGGTGATATAGGTGAGGTGACGATAGCCGAGAACCGAACTGATCGTGCCCCAGCCCACGTCGAGGTTCGACGACCAGGATCCGCCATAGCTTTCGGTGTTGGCATAGGGATCGAACAGCACCGCTGCCTTGCGCACGTCGGTCTTCACCGCGTCGGGCAGCAGATCCCAATTGGGATCGCCATTGTCGAGGACGTGCGGCGCCGGACCGGTCGTCTTTTGCTTCAGCCAGTCGACGATCAGCGTCGAATCGAACGGCCCGCCATGATCATAATTGAGCGCGCCGCGCACCGCCTTCACATTGGCGCCGTTAAGACGGTTGCCGGTGATGACGTTGCGGCTGTAGCCGTCATAGTCGCGGAAATTGACCGAGATTTTGGCGGCCAGCGCGCCATCGGCGAAGCGGCCGCTGTTGAGCTTGCCGCGGAACTGCTTGAGCCCGTAGGATCCCAGGCTGACGCGCGCTTCGCCGCCGAAATCGTCGGTCGGGCGCGCGGTGATGACGTTGATCGTGCCGGCAAGGTTGTTCTTGCCGAACAGCACGCCCTGCGGCCCTTTCAGCACCTCGATCCGTTCGACGTCGAACAGGTCGAGCATCGTGCTCGACACGAAGGGAATATAGACGCCGTCGATGATCGTGCTGACCTTGGGATCGGCGTTGGGATCGGGATCGGCGGTGCTCATGCCGCGGATCGAGATCATCGGCACATTGGCGACGAGGCCCTGCGTCTGCAGCACCACATTGGGCGCCAGGCCGTTGAGGCTGGTGATGTTGGTGCTGCCGCTCGCTTCGACCATCTCGGCATTGAAAGCCGAAATCGCGATCGGGACATTCTGCACGCTTTCGCTGCGGCGCTGCGCGGTGACGACGATGTCGCCATAGCTATTGTCTTCGGCGCCGGTGGCGACTTCTTCCGCCGCGGCGGTTTCGCCGGTCTGGGCATGCGCCGCCGTTGGTGCGGTGCCAAGCGCGACCATGGCGGTCGAAAGCAGGAACAAGCGCGTCGTCATCATATCCTCCCACATGATGGCCGCATCGATCCGCTCCCGCACGCGCCAGCGCGGCGGAAATGCGGGTTCGCATCCGGCCTTGTCAGTCCATGAAACGGGGTGATGCTGTGGCAGGCTGCCCATTTTGCCGCCGGCGCCGGGCATCGTCTTGTGCCCGATTATCGTGCCGGTGGAGCGACTCTATCCTCCGTTCCCACCGTATGCTTAGCAGGACTGAAAAATACTTCAACTACTAAGTATTGTGATTTTGTGACAGGCTGGCCCCACGCAAAACCGCTTGATTCGACATGCTTGCTCGCCATATAAGTTAGAATCCTAAGTAAATGGCAGCAGTGAGAATCTGCTCGGCGGGGAGCAAGGACAGGGTGACGTCTTTCGAAAATCCGGGCGCGGTGCGGGCGCCGAATCGATGACCGGCCCGCGCACGCTCTACGACAAGATATGGGACGCGCACGCCGTTGCCGAGGACGATGGTGAAACCCTGCTCTATGTCGATCTGCACCTGTTGCACGAAGTGACGTCGCCGCAGGCCTTCTCCGCGCTCGAGGAGGCGGGGCGGGGGGCCCGCCGGCCCGAGCGGGCGCTCGCGCTGTCGGATCATAATGTCCCGACCGAAGGACAGGCCGCCGGGCCCGCCGGGGTTGCCGATGTCGAGGCGCGCGCGCAGCTCGAGGCGCTGGTCAGCAACACGGCGCGGCACGGCATCGAGAATTTCGCCATGGGAGACCCGCGCGGTGGCATCGTGCATGTCGTCGGCCCCGAACAGGGGCGCTCGCAGCCCGGCATGACGATCGTGTGCGGCGACAGCCACACATCGACGCACGGCGCGTTCGGCGCGCTCGCCTTCGGCATCGGCACCTCTGAAGTCGAACATGTGCTGGCGACGCAGACGATCCGCCAGCGCCGTTCGCGCAACATGCGGATCACCGTCGACGGCGTGCTGCGTCCGCATGTCCAGGCAAAGGATCTCGCGCTGCATCTGCTCGCGGCGATCGGGGTCGACGGGGCGACGGGGCATGTCATCGAATATGCGGGCAGCGCGATCGGGGCGCTGTCGATGGAAGCGCGGATGACGCTGTGCAATCTCAGCATCGAAATGGGCGCGCGCGCCGGACTGATCGCGCCCGACGACACGACCTTCGCCTATCTCGCGGATCGCCCGGCGGTGCCGAAGGGCGATGCCTGGACCGCGGCGCTGGCGCGCTGGCGCGCCTTGCCGACCGACGCCGGGGCTGTCTTCGACCGCGAATTGCGGATCGATGCCGGCGCGGTCGCACCGATGGTCAGCTGGGGCACCAATCCGTCGCAGGTGATTGCGGTCGACGGCGTCGTTCCCGACCCGGCCGCCCTCGCCGATCCCGACGCGCGCGCGGTTGCCGAGCGGGCGCTCGCCTATATGGGCCTGACGCCGGGTCGCCCGATCGCGGGGACGCCGATCGACCGCGTCTTCATCGGAAGCTGCACCAACAGCCGTATCGAAGATCTGCGCGTCGTCGCGGCGGTGGTCGAGGGGCGCCGGGTCGCGGACCATGTGCGCGCCATGGTCGTGCCGGGGTCGGGGCTGGTCAAACGACAGGCCGAGGCGGAAGGGATCGACCGCATCCTGCGCGCAGCGGGCTTCGACTGGCGCGAGCCCGGCTGTTCGATGTGCGTCGGGATGAACGCGGACCGCCTTTTGCCTGGCGAACGCTGCGCGGCGACGTCGAACCGCAATTTCGAGAATCGACAGGGGCGCGGCGGCCGCACCCATCTGATGAGCCCCGCGCTCGCGGCGGCGAGCGCGATTGCCGGTTGCATCGCCGATCCGGCGATCCTGACCGATGAAGGATCGGGCTAGGCCGCTGTTTCGAAGCGGGTGATCGCGGCCTCGTGCCGCAAGGTGCGCGCGATGTCGTCGCGTCCGTCCAGCAGCGTGCGGCGATCGTCGGGGTCGATGGCAAAATCGATGCCTTCACCCGACGCCAGCGTGAGGCGCTGCTCGACGAGGTCGACGGTCATCGGCGCGAATTGCGCGAGCGTGACCTCGTCGCGGAGCCGGTCGCAGATTGCGGCGGGCAGCCGGATCAGCAGCAGGCCGTTTTTGCGCGCATTGTTCGAAAAAATATCGCCGAAGCTCGGCGCGATCACGCAGCGGATGCCGAAGTCGCGGAGTGCCCACACCGCATGTTCGCGCGACGAGCCGCAGCCGAAATTGCGGTCGGCGATCAATATCTGCGCGCCGCGGGTTGCGCCGCGGTTCAGGACGAAATCCTCACGCTCCACGCCATCGGGCGTGTAGCGCAATTCCTGGAACAGGTGCCGCCCCAGTCCGGTTCGCGACAAGGCTTTCATGAAGCGCGCCGGAATGACCATGTCGGTATCGAGGTTGGCGATCGGCAGCGGCGCCGCCACGGCGGTCAGCCGGTCGAACATCCGATTATCCTTTCCATAACTTAGAACACTAAGTATATGGGTTGCCCCTCCCTGTCCACCGATATTGGTACATCGAAGCATATTGCCGGGCAAATCATAGGCCCCTAAGGTTCGGGAAAAGGGGAAGAGAATTGGCGAAGAAGACCCAGACGTTTCGGCATCCGGCCGAATATTACACCAATCCCGAAAACAGCATCGGCTATCTGGCGCGCATCGTCTTCCGCTCCTTTTCGCGGCTGCTCGAGCGCGGGACGCTGACCTATGATGTGTCGGCGGGGCAATGGCGGTTCCTGCGCCAGCTGTGGCGTGAGGACGGCATTACCCAGCGCGAACTCAGCGAGCGTGTCGGGATGCGAGAACCGACCACGGTGGTCGCGCTCAAGGGGCTGGAGAAGGCGGGCTTCATCACGCGCAAGAAGACGTCGGACGACCGGCGCAAGACCTTTATCCATCTGACCCCGCACGCGCGCAAGCTCGAGCTGATCCTCGCGCCGATGAATGCCGAGGTCCATGAAATCGCGACCCGCGGCATGACCGATGAAGAGGTCGAAACGCTGCAGGCGCTCATGCGCCGCGTGATCGAGAATCTGGCCGACGAAACCGCCAAGCTGTCGACGCTGTCCGACATCAAGGCCTGACCCCTTTCGCAACGGGCTTGCGGACGTCCGCGATAATAGGTTAGTATTCTAATTATTATCGCGGGGAGGGTAAATTGCCGAAAATTGCGGTTGTCGTCGGAAGCACGCGCGAAGGATCGTTCAACCGAGCGCTGGGCAGGCTCGCCATTCGCGCGCTCGAGGCGCAAGGGGCTGAGGTCACCGACGTCGATCTCGCCGGCTACGACCTGCCGCTCTATTCGGCCGCGATCGAGTCCGGCGCCTTTCCCGCCGATGCCGAGCGGCTGAAACGGGTCTTTGCGGCGCAAGACGGGCTGTTGTTCGTCTCGCCCGAATATAATGGCTCGGTATCGCCGCTGCTCAAAAATGCGATCGACTGGGCGTCGCGGCCGACCGGCGACGAGGGGCTTGTCGCGCTCGTCGCCTATCGCGGCAAGGCGGCGGCGATCATGTCGGCCTCGGTCAGCCCGTTCGGCGGGTTGCGCGGCCTGATCCATCTGCGCCAGATCCTGTCGACGGTGCAGGCGCTCGTGATTCCCGAACAGGTGCTGATCCCCAACGCGCATGCCGCTTTCGACGAGAGCGGCGCGTTGAAGGACGCGCTACCCGCATCGCTGGTCGACATGACGGCGATGCGGCTCGCGAAGGTGGCGGCCGCGCTCGCCGCCTGACCCTAGGCCGGGCGGCGTTCCTTGTTGTCGCCCCAGTCGGCCTCGAGCGTCGCGAGCAAGGCGTCGAAGCGGTCATGGCCGAGCCGGTCGGCCAGCTGGTCGGCGAGCTGATCCATCGCGCGCTGCGCGTCCTGACGCATCCGGGCGCCCGTTTCGGTGAGCGAGACGATCATGTGCCGCCGGTCGTCGGGATCGGGGGCCAGTTCGACCATGCCCAGCTTGACCATCTGGTTGATCGTGCTGTGAATCGCCTGTCGCGACACGCCCAGATTGCGCGCGATATCCGACGGGCGCACGATGCCGCTGACGATATTCGTCATCACCATCGATTGCGGGCGGCTGATGTCGGGCCAGCCGCGATCGTGCAGCCGCGCCTGCAGCCCTTCGTCGAGCCAGCAGAAGCGTTGGAACAGAGCGATGATAAGCTGGTTGGTGCGCATGGAGTGACGCGATATTCCCCGTTTTCGGCGGCACGCCGATGGCGCGCACGCTAGAAGAAGCGCGGGGGCTAGGCAAGGCGGGGTTGAGCGTGTAAAGACAAAATACTTAGTATACTATGTTTTTAGGATGAGCGAGGAAGAGGCGCCGCCGATGGACGGATTGATGCAGAATGTCCCGCTGACGGTCGACCGGATTTTCGACCATGCGGCGGCCTGGCACGGCGCGCGCGAAGTCGTGTCGCGCGACGCCGAAGGGCGCGTCAGCCGATCGACCTATGCCGCAATCCACGCCGATGCGAAGCGGGTGTCGAACGCGCTGGTGGCGGCCGGGATCAAGCCGGGCGACCGCGTCGCGACGATGGGGTGGAATGGCGCGCGGCACCTAGCTGCCTGGTATGGCGCGGCGGGGATCGGGGCGGTGCTTCACACGCTCAACCCACGGCTGTTCATGGAGCAGATCGCCTATATCGCCAATCATGCCGCCGACCGGTTGCTGATCGCCGATCCGGCGGTGGCCGATCTGGTCGGCGAATTGCTTGCGCAGGTGCCGTCGATCGAGCAGGTGATCTTTTTCTGCGATCGCGCTGCGCTGCCGCAAACACACTATCCGGCGCTGGCGTTCGACGACTGGATCGCGGGCTATCCCGCCGACCATGACTGGGGCGGGTTCGACGAAAACAGCGCCTGCGGCCTGTGCTACACCAGCGGGACGACGGGCAATCCCAAGGGTGTGCTCTATTCGCACCGCTCCAACTATATCCACATGCTGATGACGCTGCAGCGCGACGCGCTGGCCTTGTCGGCGCGCGACACCGTGCTCCTCGTCGTGCCGATGTATCATGCCAATGCGTGGGGCGTCGTCTATTCGGCGCCCGCGGTCGGCGCGAAGCTGGTGCTGCCCGGACAGCGGATGGACGGCGAATCCATCTATAATCTGATCGAGGAGGAGGGCGTGACCTATTCGGCCGCGGTGCCGACGGTGTGGCAGATGCTGCTCCAATATATGCAGGATAACGGCAAGCGCTTCACCACGCTGGAACGCGTCACGATCGGCGGGTCGGCGTGCCCCGAATCGCTGATCCGCACCTTCCGTGACGATTATGGCGTCGATGTCATCCAAGGGTGGGGGATGACCGAAACGTCGCCGCTCGGTACCGTGTCGGTCCCTAACGCGTCGGTCGCGGCGAAGGGGGACGACGCGCAGATGGCGTACAAGCTCAAGCAGGGGCGGTTGCTGTGCGGGCTGGAGATGAAGCTGGTCGATGATGCCGGCTACCGCCTGCCGCACGATGGCAAGACGCCGGGGCGGCTGATGATCAAGGGGCCGACGATCGCGCGCGGCTATTTCGGTGGGGAAGGCGGCGATGTGCTCGACGATGAGGGCTTTTTCGATACCGGCGATGTCAGCACGATCGACGGCGAAGGCTATATGCAGATTACCGACCGCGCGAAGGATGTGGTCAAATCGGGCGGTGAGTGGATCAGTTCGATCGAGATAGAGAATATCGCGACCGGCCATCCCGCGGTTGCCATCGCCGCGGTCGTCGGCATCGCGCATCCCAAATGGGACGAACGGCCGATCCTGCTCTGCGAGCTCAAGCCGGGCGCGCAGGCGCGCGCCGACGATATTCGCAGCTATCTGGATGGCAAGATCGCCAAATGGTGGATGCCCGACGACATAGTGTTCGTCGACGCCATCCCGCTCGGCCCGACGGGCAAGATCGACAAGAAGGCGATCCGCGCCGGGCTGGAGGGGTATGAACTGCCCTTCGAGGTGAGCCGTTAATATGTTTCCCACGCTCGTCATCCCGGACTTGATCCGGGATCCATTCTCGCGACGCTGGTTAAATGGATCCCGGATCAAGTCCGGGATGACGATTATGAGATATAACAGGCAGGAGAGAGACTGATGGACCCGAACGGGATTGCAGGACTGGACGCACAATTCATCGGCCGCACGTCGCCGACCGCGCCGCGGATTCAGGCGGGCGGCCATCCCTGTCAGGGCATATATTGGACCGAGGCGGGCAAGCGGCCCAAGGTCGCGATCATCGCCACCCATTATAATGTCGATTTTTCCGAACATTATATCGCGCCCTATTTTGCCCGCGCCGGTTTCGGCTTTCTCGGCTGGAATACGCGCTATCGCGGGTTCGAGGACCAGTTCCTGCTCGAACATGCCATCCTCGACATCGGGGTCGGGATGAAGTGGCTGAAAGAAGAGGCCGGGGTCGAACAGATCGTGATCCTCGGCAATTCGGGCGGCGGCTCGCTGATGGGCGCCTATCAGGCGGAAGCAATCGCGCCGACCTTGACCGACCGGCTGCCGCCCGCCGGCCAGGATGCGCTGGCGCAGCTCATCAAGGGCGATCTCTATATCAGCTTCAACGCCCACCAGGGACGCCCCGAAGTGCTGACCGACTGGATGGATGCATCGGTGATCGACGAGAATGATCCGACGCTGACCGATCCCGAGCTCGACCCCTTCAATCCCGACAATGGCCCGCCCTATTCGGACGCCTTCATCGAAAAATATCGCGCCGGCCAGCGCGCGCGCAACCAGCGCATCACCGATTGGGCAAAGGCCGAACTCGCGCGGCTAAACGCGGCGGGAATCCCCGACCGCATCTTTCCGATGTTCCGCTGCTGGGGCGATATCCGCTGCGTCGACCCGGCGATCGATCCGTCGGACCGCAAGCCCAACTGGTGCTATCGCGGCGACCCGGCAATCGCCAACCGCACCCCCAGCATCGGCCGCGCCAATACGATCAAGACCTGGCTCAACATGTGGAGCCTCGAAACATCGCCGTGCCAGGGGCAGCCGCACCTCGCCAAGCACGACACCCCCGCGCTGGTGGTGCAGGGGCTCGCCGACACCGGCGTTTTCCCCAGCGATGCGCGCAAGATTTTCGACTTCCTCGGCACCGCGGACAAAAGGCTCGAACTGATCCCCGGCGCGCATTATTTCGAGGATTCGATCGAAGAACGGCAGAATGCCGCCGATCTGGTCAGCGGCTGGATCCGGGAGAAGCTGTAAGTGGACACGGCGACCGCCGATATCATTGCAGGACTGCGCGCGGCCGGGCTGGCGGGCGAGGGCGAGGTCGTCCTCGAGCCATTGACCGGCGGCGTGTCCTGCGACGTGTGGCGGGTCGACGGCCCGGCGGGGCCGATCGTCGTCAAGCGGCCGCTCGAGCAATTGCGTGTCGCCGCCGAATGGCACGCACCGGTCGAGCGCGGCGCGAGCGAAGTGCGCTGGCTGCGCCGGGCGCGCGGTGTCGATCCGCATCTGGTGCCCGAGGTGCTGGCCGAATTGCCCGGCCACGGCTTCGCGATGCGCTTCCTGCCGGATTGTCCGGTGTGGAAGGATGAATTGATCGCGGGCCGTGTCGATCCGGCGTTCGCGGCGGCTGTCGGTCGCGGCATCGTGGCGGTCCACGCCGCGACCGCGAACAGCGCCGCCGACCGCGACGCCTTTCCGACCGATGCGATGTTCCGCGCGCTGCGCGTCGATCCCTTTCTGCTGTTCGTGGCGCAAAAGGATGCCGAGCTTGCGCCGGCGCTCTACGCGCTCGCCGACGACCTCTCGTCGCGCAAGGTGGCGCTCGTTCACGGCGACGTCAGCCCCAAGAATATCCTCGTCAGCGCAGACGGGCCGGTTTTTCTCGACGCCGAATGCGCGGTCTATGGCGACCCTGCGTTCGATCTTGCCTTTTGCACCACGCACCTGCTGCTGAAGGCGGTGTGGCTGGGGAACGAACGGCTCGGTGAGGCGGCGACGGCGCTGGTCGAGGCCTATCGCGCCGGCATCGATTGGGAAGATGCCGACGACCTGCTCCTGCGCGCCGGAAAGCTGACTGCCGCGCTGCTGCTCGCGCGGGTCGAGGGCAAATCCCCGGCGCCCTATCTGACCGATCCCCATCACAAACAAATCGTGCGCGATCAGGCGCGCGCGTTGCTGCTCGCGCCGGCGCCCATCGATGCGCTCGTCGCAAACTGGAAAAGGACCAAGGAATGACGTCGCCTATCGCTTCGGTTACCGGGCGCCAGCTTTGGGATTCGCGTGGCCGCCCCACGGTCGAGGCGGAAGTTATCCTCGAATCGGGCGCGGTTGGTCGCGCCATCGCGCCCGCCGGCGCCTCGCGCGGCGCGCATGAGGCGATCGACCTGCGCGATGGTGGCTCGGCCTTCGGCGGCTATGGCGTCAATGGCGCGGTCGCCGGGATCGGGGCCGAGATCGCGCCCGCGCTGATCGGCATGGATGCAGGCGATCAGGCGGCGGTCGACAAGGCGCTGTGCGCTCTCGACGGCACCCCGAACAAGGCGCGGCTGGGCGCGAACGCCGTCGTTGCGGTGTCGATGGCGGTGCTGCACGCCGCCGCCGCCGACGCGCGGCTGCCGCTGTGGCGCTACCTCGCGGGCGACACGAAAGTCCGCATCCCGCTGCCCGAGATCCAGATTTTCGGCGGCGGCGCCCACGCGGGGCGGCGCACCGATGTGCAGGATTTCATGATCATGTGCCCCGCGGCGGGCAGCTTTCGCCGCGCGCTAGAGATCACCGACGATGTCTATCGCGCGGCGGGTAAGCTGATGGAAGCCAAGGGGCCGCTGTCGGGAGTCGCCGACGAAGGGGGCTGGTGGCCGAATTTCGCTTCGAACGAGGATGCGCTCGATACGCTGACCAGGGCGATCGAGGCGAGCGGGCACCGCGCGGGCGAGGAAGTGTTCATCTCGCTCGACATTGCTGCGAACGAACTCGGCGATGCCTCGGGCTACAGCCTCGCGCTCGACGAGGGGCGGTTGACGAGCGAGGCGATGGCGGCGCGCATTATCGAATGGGCGGGGCGCTATCCGATCCTGTCGATCGAAGACCCGGCGGGGCAGGATGACTGGACCGCGATGGCGGCCGTGACCGCCGCCATCGGCGACCGGGTGCAGATCATCGGCGACGATGTGCTCGTCACCAATGCGGCGCGCGTGGAGCGCGCGGGCGATGCGGCGGTGTGCAATGCGGCGCTGATCAAGGTGAACCAGGTCGGCACCGTCACCGAAGCGAAGGCCGCGCTCGACGCCGCGGTCGCGCGCGGCTGGGGCGCGATCGTCTCGGCACGCTCGGGCGAGAGCGAGGACGTCACGATCGCGCATCTGGCGACCGGCTGGGACGCGGGGCAATTGAAGGTCGGCAGCTTTACCCGCTCCGAGCGGATGGCGAAGTGGAACGAGATGCTGCGGATCGAGGAAGCGATGGGCGCCGATGCCGAATTTGCCGGCTTTTCGGCCTTTGCGGGGTCGATCGGGCGGGTCGCGGCATGATCGTTCTCCACGCCCGCCCAAGCCCCGGCTTCCGCGCGGCGGTCGATGCCATCTTCGGCGCGGGCGTCGTGACGCATGTCGACGAAGCTGCACCGCTCGACGCGGTGGCTGGCGAGATCACCGCGCTGCTCCACGTTCTGACGCCGGTAACCGCCGACTTCATCGCTTCGGCGCCCGGGCTCAAGCTGATCCAGAAGCTCGGCGTCGGGGTGAACACGATCGCGCTCGACGCGGCGCGCGAGCATGGCGTCGCGGTGTGCAACATGCCCGGCACCAACAGCCAGGCGGTCGCCGAAATGGCGCTGTCGCTGATGATGGCGGTGCTGCGCCGCACCTGTTTCTTCGATGCGCGAACGCGCGCGGGAGAAGGATGGACCGCCGATCCGTCCGAACTCGATTCGGTGGGGGAGGTCGGCGGGCGCACTGTGGGGCTTGTCGGGTTCGGCAATTCGGCGCAGCTGCTCGCGCCCGTGCTCGCCGCGCTGGGGGCGCGGGTCGTCTATACGGCGCGGAGCGAGCGCGACGGGCCTTATGAATTTCTGCAGCTTGGCCAGTTGCTCGCGGAGAGCGATATCGTCTCGCTGCACATGCCGCTCACCGAAGAGACGCGCGCCAGCATCGACCCGTTCGCGATGAAGCAGGGTGCGATACTCGTGAACACCGCGCGCGGCGAACTGGTCGACGAGGAGCGGCTGGTCGCGGCGCTGACCGCGGGCCATCTGCGCGGCGCGGGGCTCGACGTGTTTGCGGAGGAGCCGTTGCCGCGCGGGAATCCGATGCTCGGCCTGCCCAATGCGGTGCTCGCGCCGCATATCGCTTGGCTGACCCCCGAGACGCTCGTGCGCAGCCTGACGGTGGCGCATGAGAATTGCCGCCGGCTGGGGGCGGGCGAAGCGCTGCTGCATCAGGTGGTATGAAATATTTCGTCATTGCGAGCGAAGCGAAGCAATCCAGCGCGGTTTACGCCTGTTCTGGGTTGCCGCGTCGCCTTCGGCTCCTCGCAATGACGACGCTTTAGGATTGACCCCATGACGCTTCCGATCGTCCTCATCACCGGCCAGCTTTTGACCGACGCGGTATGGCAGCCGCTCCTTGACGCCTGGACCGACCGCGAGGTGATTGTCGCCGACAACCGCAGCGACGATACGATCGCGGGTTTCGCGCAGCGGCTGCTCGATAATGCGCCGCCGAAATTCGCGCTGGTCGCACACGCGATGGGCGGCTTCGTCGCGTTCGAGGTGATGCGCCGGGCGCCCGAGCGGGTTGCGAAGCTGGCGCTGATTTCCACGCTCGCCTCGGCCGACGGCCCCGCGCAGACCGCGCGGCGGCAGGGCTATATCGATCTCGTCGAGAATGGGCAGTTCGATCAGGTCGTCGAGGAGCGCATCCCGATCCTGTTTCCCGAAGAAAAGCGCGGCGACGCGCGCCTGCTCGGCATTGCGCGAAAGATGGCGGCGGACACCGGCGCCGACACCTTCCTCGCGCAGCAGCGCGCGATCATGGCGCGCATCGACAGCCGCCCGCGCCTCGGCGAGATTGCGGTGCCGACCTTGCTGATCTGGGGCGACAAGGACGGCATCACCAGCCGCGCGCACCATGACGAGATATTGGACGCGATCTCCGGAGCAAAGCTCGAGGTCATCGCGGGGGCCGGGCATCTGCCGACGGTCGAGGCACCGGAACTGGTGGTGCCGTTACTGACCGCATTTATCGACGGCTGACCTCCCCTCCCGCAAGCGGGAGGGGCAGCGAGAGTTGTGAGCTTGCTCGCTACTCGCAGCGGGGTGGGCCAGGGCGGCGTCGCTGCCCACCCCCGACCCCTCCCGCAAGCGGGAGGGGAGAATGGCTATTTCAGCTCCGCCCTAACCAGCGCCGCCCCGTCAACCATCGCCTTCAGTTTCGCCTGCGAATGCTCGCGGCTGTGATATTTCATCCCGCAATCAGGCGCGACCCACAGCCGTTCGGCGTCGACATAGCGCAGCGCCTCGCGGATGCGGCCCGCGACGATTTCGGGCGTTTCCACATCGGGCGTCGACAGGTCGAGCAC